>ENA-ORRH01000102-ORRH01000102.1-human-gut-metagenome-genome-assembly--contig:-NODE-102-length-91353-cov-21.0953_pt1 | contig 91353 bp, 70 predicted proteins | sample MGYA00242173_ERZ509130 | MGnify/ENA primary metagenome ERZ509130 (study PRJEB26280, sample SAMEA2338633) | human gut metagenome | biome: human gut; feature: human-associated habitat; material: faeces... | reverse complement strand
CATTTTAGCGGCTCAGCTTCGCTTCGCCGCTTTCATCTGCAAACTTAGTGCTATGCGCTTGTTGGGCTTTCAGCCCGTGCATCATCGGCTGCGGCTCAGCAATTCAAGCAAGCTTGATTGCATTCAGTTTGCGACAATTCAGCCCGTTTGGAACTAAATCCGAAACTTTAATATGTTATCTTTCGTTTCCAATATCCTTACTGAAGTGTACCACGAATGTGACCTTTCCATTGCTCGATGAGCATTTTGGGCTTTACCGGACGGCAGTGGTAGAGCTACCGCTGCCGTCCGGTAAAGCTACCACTGCCGTCCGGTAAAGCTACCGCTGCCGTTCGGTAAAGCAATGGATGATGGTTTGCAGATGGCAGAGAGTAAATTTGTGAACGGCAAAATCGTGGGGAGTAAATAGAAACAAACGGTTTTTGCAAAGAGCAGATGAGGGGAAGAAGCGAATAAGAATGCTTGCAAAGCGGTGCTTATTATAGAAAAGGACGCATAAGAAGTAGCTTGGAAACAAGTGCTTTGCTTAATTTTTTGTAATTTTGCAGCCGTAATAAATTATCAAACCCATAAACTTAATGACAACAGACACCGAACTTACGCGAGAACAGCTCATTCGCCACAAGCTCGACTTGCTGCTGCGCACTGGACAACTCCTTGTAGAAAGCGCAGCGGACACGAACCGCATTATGCGGAACATGAAACGCGTGGCAGCCTTCCTCGGACTGCCCGAAGAGCATCTGCACATCTACGTGCAGTACAACATGTTGATGGTCAATCTCAGCGACGATGAACACTCTTTCTCGAAGTTTCAGCGTTGCGACAAGCATGGTATCAACATGACTACTATCTCGCTCATCAGCAAACTCTCTTGGAAAGCTATTCGTGAAGACTACTCCATCGAACGGTATGCCGAGGAGCTTGAGCAGATAGCCAAGCGCCCGCGCAACTATACTCCCTTGCAGGTGGCCATCGGCACAGGTTTCGCTTGCGGCGGATTCTGCATTCAGTTTGGTTGCGACTGGACGGCCTTCTTCTATGCTTCTTTCGCTGCTGCTATCGGTATGTATTTGCGTGGCCTCATGCTTCGCAAGGGATTGAACAACTATATGGGTATTGCTATTGCTGCCTTTATTAGCACTGTGATAGCATGGGCTACCACTTATCTCCCCTCTTCTTGGACTGAAACTCCGCTTCACCCGCTCTTGGCTTGCGCCTTGTTTATCGTGCCTGGTGTGCCTTTGATAAATTTCGTCGACGATATGCTCGACAATTATATACAAGTGGGCTTAACGCGAGCCATCAATACTTTCTTGATGATTGTGGCCATGTCGTTTGGTATTGCTTTCTTTCTCAAGTTGTCCAACTTCGACTTGACACAGTTCTATACCATTCCCATGATTCCCCACAATAGCTATATCAGCTATGCCGCAGCGGCAGCTATCTCGGCTATGGGCTTCTCTATGATATTCAATATTCCGCGTCGCTTGCTATGGGTGGTAGCTATTGGAGGTATCATAGCTGTCTGCACGCGTAACTTCGTTAATCTTGGTCCGAGCAATGACAACGTGGGCTTGGATATGGGGCTTGCCATAGGGTCGTTGGCTGGTAGTGCCTTGGCTAGCTTGATAGCAGTGAAGGCGGTACACTGGGTGCATGCTCCCAACCACGTGATTTCCATTCCAAGTGTTATTCCAATGGTGCCTGGTGTGCTGATGTATCGTGCCCTCGTAGGACTGATTGAGATGAATGGCGTGGTGGGCGAACTCACCAATGCGATGAAGTTTGGTATGGCTTCAGCCATCACCATCATGTGTATTGCTTTGGGTGTAGCCGTTCCCAATGTATTTGCTCGTCACTGGGTGTCAAAGAGCCGTCAGCGTAAGTTAGAACAGCTCATCGAAGAGCGCAAGAAGCGCGGCTACTTTGTAGACCTGACAGAACTGTAAATCTCCTTTATCCTATGTTTCAAGAACCCAATGATTTGTCGAAGGGACGCATAGAAGTGATATGTGGCTCTATGTTTTCTGGTAAAACGGAAGAACTTATTCGCCGCTTGAAGCGTGCACGTATTGCGAAACAGCGCGTAGAAATCTATAAACCAGCCATTGATACGCGCTATTCTGAGGACGATGTAGTGTCGCACGATGCGAATACAATTTCGTCTACTCCTGTAGAGTCTGCTCGCAGCATTCTGCTTATGGCCTCCGAGGCACAGGTGGTAGGCATAGACGAGGCACAATTCTTCGATGAATCCTTGGTGGAGGTATGCAATGAATTGGCGAATAGTGGAAAGCGCGTAATCATTGCTGGCCTCGACATGGATTTTAAGGGTGTCCCTTTTGGCCCGATGCCACAACTTATGGCTATTGCCGAGGATGTGACTAAGGTGCATGCCATCTGTGTGAAGTGTGGCAATTTGGCTCAATTCTCACATCGCATAGTGAAGAATGATGAGCGCGTGCTTCTAGGTGAACAGGAAGACTATGAGCCGCTATGTCGAGAATGCTTTAATCGGGCAGAGGAGAAGAATCTTTAACTAGAATCTTTCATCCTTTTCAGCCAATACTGGGGGCGACGCGTCTCGCGTCGGGAAAATAAATAAAGGCTCACAGATAGCACTAATTACACGCCTATCTGTGAGCCTTTGTCATAAAATCCCAACGCGGGACGCGTCGCCCCCAGTATTGTTGGTTGAGGACAAAGCTATGTTGCTTTTTTAGTAGTTTGTGCTGTATTTCATGTAGTCGGGTAGGGGTTCTTTGGTAGCTTCTTCGTAGAGTGGACCAAGGATAGACTTCATGAAAGGGAGAAGAAATTTGTGAATTACTTTGTCGTTGAGTTGATGGTCTGCGTCGATTCGTTCAGCGTGAGTGTAATGCTTCATGAAGTCGTTGTAGGCATTGGTGGGGTTGACAAATTTGTCTTTGATTCCAAAAAGTTCGTAACAGAGTTCTCGGTCATCGGGAGTGATGTCGTCGAATTGGTGGCGTTCCATTTGGTTGAAATGCTTAATAATTTCGGCGGTTACTTTGAAGGTCTTCTCGCTATTTTTTCGTCCGTTGAGCCATTTGTGTTCCCCCGTGTGAAGAGTTTTGCTCATGGTCGACATGTGAAAGGCTGGGTTGACGCAGATGCGCAGGTGGCCGTGCATTTGCTGGGCATACATGGCGCCCATGCTGGTGCCGATGATGAGGTCGGGCTGTTCTACTTCTACAAGCTCATGGAGCATGGGGAGTGCTTCTTCGGGGTCGACGGGGATGTCGGGGGCAATAATCTCGGCTGAGGGTAGGATCTTGCGAAGCAGTTGTACTGTGCCGCTTGCGCCTGATGAGGCGAATCCGTGGAAGTAAATGAGTTTCATTGGAATGATTAGAGATTCTTGAGTTTAAAGAAATTCTATATAAAACAAGCATTCCCAGAGCTTCTAGAGAGTGTGGCTTCTAGAGTATCTAGGAATGCTTTCTATGTTGTGTTTCGCTTAGAGCGTTACTTTTTGTCCGTTGACTACGTAGATACCTGTGGGCAGTGTGAGGGCGTGGCTACCTGTAAGATGCTGTTTGAAGAGGATGCGGCCTTCAGCGTCGGCCACCACTACGTCGGTGGGTTGACTTGCTTTTAGGAGAAGTTTTCCGGCCGCTGCGGTAAAAGTTAGTGGTTCTTCTTTTTGAGCCTGCTTTACGGCAGTGGTGCTAGCAAATTGGGCATCAATCATGATATCGCCGTCAATGAGGCTTGCAGGGAGAGTATATTTGCCAGTTGTCTTATTGAAAACGTTGGCACGAATTACGACTTTGTCCCACTGCTTGGTGCCGTACTTGTTGTATTGCTCGCCGTTGAGGTTGTAGCCGTGGTAGATTGTCACGGAGTCGATAGCAAAGCCCGGAGCAGGCTTGGCGATGATAGCAAGAGGCTTGCCAAAGTTTGTTTCGTAATTGACGAGTTCTCCGCCATTACCATCGGTGATGAATCCATTGCGGCTTGCAGCAGAAACATTTACCTTGTCGGCGTGAATGTTGATTCGAGTGTCGATTACAGCACCACCATTATGTTTGATGTTGTTTGTTGCCGTCATACGGCCTGCGGGATCAGTATTTCCCCAGTCTACTTTGAAGCGCATGCGATAGAATCCTACGGGGAGGTCGGCGGGGAGCTTGAAGGCGGGAGTCTCCATGGTGTTGCGTGCGTCGCCGCTCACTTCTGTGCCGTCGTACTTATAGCCCTTTTTGTCTTCTACGGTCTCAATGTAGTAGTAGCTCATCAGGTCGCTACCTTCTGCATTGGTATAGTTGTCATTGAGCTTTACATTAAACTGACCATCGTTGTCGCGATCGAGATAGACATAGCCGTTCATCCAATTACCAGTAAAGGAGATTGTGGGAGTGACGGTGTCGCCTGCTTTTGCACGGAATGAGTAGTTTGTAAGGTCATTGTAGATCAACTGTGGAGACTTCTGTCCAACGTTGCGGGTCTGTGTGCCGTTGCTCGTGGTAACAACTTTGATAGAGCGTACGTAGTTGCCCGATTTGTCAGATACGGTGGTTTCGTCGAAGTTGAGTTCGTAGAAAGAGTTTTGCTTAATGCGTGGCCTATTGTCGTTGTTCACCAAGATATCGTCGAAGTAGGCGGCAAAGTCGTCCGTCAAATGATTGGGGGTAGTAGGGTCGGGCACAATCACGAAGCTGTGAATATCAACCCCGTCGCACGTCTTGATGGGGAACACGGCATCGCACCATTCGTTTCCGGGAAGTGACTTGCTTGAGTATACCCAAAATTGTTCCACGTCGTTGCTTTGTCCTGCGCGGTCGGGACGTTTGCCTAGACCAACGAGCATGGCTTTCCCTTTGCATGGCTTATACATTTTGACGTGAACGTAGATGGTTGTTGGTGTCGTGCTGAGTGGCTCGTTGAGGTCGACGCGTGCGCCAAACGTGTTGCTACCGAAGCGTGAGCGCTGTACACCGAGAATTTTCTTAGAATCATTGAGGACAACGCCATCAGCATTGGTCTGAGGAAGGAAATTGTCTACTACAGCAACGTTGCCTTGCAACTTTCCCGTGCGGAAGGGAGACTCCTCCCAAGTGTCGTATACGCCCAGAGCCTTATAGCCCGAGGGATCTTCAAAGTCGACGCTGACCGTCGTCTGTGCCATAGCTGCCAAGGGAAGTGCAAGGGCTGCTAGGGCGAAATATCGCGTTTTCATGTGTTTCTTTGTTTGATTGGTAGAAATAGAATTTCTTGCTTTTGCGCTCTTAATATAGAGCAATATTCTCCAGTGTGGGACAAGCTCGGCTATCGGTGATTCTTACGCGCAAGTATTTTACGCTTTGTGCGTTGGAGTAGCTATCGCTAGTGCTTCCGTTGAGGGGAATGATACGCTTGTAGCCGATGGTCGTTGTTTTGATATTGCCGCCTCGCTTATTCCAATTTACTCCATCGTTGCTTGTCTCGATGGTGAATGCTTTGACGCGCTGTCCTAGCTTGATGTGCTCTTGCAACATGACGTAGCGGATGGGTTGTGCAGTTTTCCAATGGAATGTGATGGTGCCGCTGAGTGTGCCATCATTGGTGGCCCAGTAAGTGAGGCTATCGCCGTCCATGGCATTGGCTATGCTGAATGAGCGGCCTTGGCCAGCGGTGCGTTCTTCCGAGGCCTGCACATCATCGGCCGTGAGAGCATAGTTTGTTCCGCCGAGGCGTGTTTTGAGTGTCGTGCCAAATTCTTTAAGTCCTTCGACTGTGGCAGTGGGAAGTGAACCGCTCTTGTCGGGCGGGCAGTTGAGGATGAGCGTAGAGTTTCGTCCTACTGTTTCGAGATACATTTGGAATAGGCGTTCGTTCCCCATTACCTTCTCGCCGCTGTGCCAGAACCAACCGCCTGAGGTGTACTTAGCATCGCTCTCGCCTGGTTGCCAATACCATCCGTTCATGGTGCCATACATACCATTACTTTCGGCCGAATAGCCATATTCTTCCGGGCTCCAATTGGTCTCGCCAGCATAGCCTTCTTCATTACCAATCCAGCGCGCTTCGCCACCTACACCCCAGAGTACGCAGTCGGGGCTAACCTTGTGTACAGTGTCGCGTAGATTGGGCACGTCGTAGTAGGTAGAGCGATCAATGTTGCGGACACCACCAGCACCGCCATAGTAGCCATCGCCACCATTTGCGCCGTCAAACCACATTTCAAATTGGTCGGCGCCGTAGGCTGCAAGTTCGGCACATTGACGCAGAAAAACGTTCTTCACGTAAGTGTCATTACCATATTCTGCATTGTTGCGATCCCAGGGCGACACGTAGAAGCCATATTTCATGCCCAACTTTTGAGCAGCTTTGGCAAAGTCGCGGGGAATATCCGTCTGCTTTGCAAATTCGTTGCTTGAAGAGGTCACGTTGTGGGTAGTGGTCTTTGTGGGCCACAAGCAGAAGCCGTCGTGGTGTTTCACCACGGCAATGCCGCCCTTCATTCCTGCGGCTTTTACGGCAGTGAGCCATTGTTCGGGATTGGGAGCTGCCGTGGGCGCAAATATGTTTTCGCTTTCGTTGCCATGTCCCCACTCATCGCCTGTATACGTGTTCATGCCATAGTGGAAAAAGGCATAAAATTCTGTGTACTGCCACTTCAGTTGTCGGGGCGAAGGCACGGGATGTACCGGAGCGGGTTCGTTCTCGCTGTTGGGAAGCGTAGTGGGCTTTAGCTCAAGTTGCGCCTGTGCCGCAAAGGGCATCAGTGCAAAGAGGCAAAGAGCCGTAGCCAATTTGTAGAAATGTTTCATGGATGGAAAAAGTTGATGAATATCGTAGTTGATGAAAATGCTCTAATAGCAGAACTTTATCTATGTTATGCAAAGATACGATAAGTCATTGCATTGCGCAAAAAATAGTGTAGAATTTGTTCACTTTTTCTGCTTGTATAGGAAGAGGGGGGAACATGAGTGCTTGTTGCGCGCACACGTTACAGCCGATTTCATGCTCAATGGCTTGTACTATTTGCTTTGGATGGTTGCATGTTGCTGATAATGAGCGTACTTGCTTGTGCGATTTGACCTGTTTCGCTGTCATTTTGCTTGCGCTTCCTTTCACTTCAGATTTCCTGCCCAAAGCGTTTTTTTCGTGGGGTAACTTATTCTCTTCCTACCTAGAATCTTTCTCCGTCTCATGGAGGATAAATGCTTCGATCTTCCCAGTATATTGTATGATGTATAATGCAAAAGGAGGCAGATCCCCGAGTGGAAATCTGCCTCCTTGTAGAGACTATTGTGTCGCACTGAACTCTAAGAGCGTGCGGATCACATTAATGGATTATTTCATTATCTTGAAAGTCTGACTCTTGCCGCCGAGGATAGTCACCTTGACGAGAATGGTCTGGTGAGTAGCGCCTACTACGGGGATTGTCACATGTGCTTCGCCGTTAGCCTTCTGGCTGAAGAGCGTGCGGCCGTCGAGCGTGTAAGCTTCAACGCTGTTGATGCCCGATTGAGCCTTCGCTACCAAGTGACTGCCTTCGGTGGCGAGGTCGATCTGCTCTGTGGCAGACTGAGAAGAACTGCTCACGCTCTCAATACGAGTGACAGTGGGGCGTTCTACGTTGGCTTCGTCGTAATTCTCTACCACTTCGTAGATAGCCGGAACGGTCTTTGTGTTCCAATTGATCTTCAGAGCTGTAGCAGCACGATTCTCTCCCTCGAAAGTGAAGCGAATAATACCATTTTGGGCTGAGCTAGGTTCAATCTCCTTCCAATTTTCGCCATCGGTGGTGATGTTGTAAGTCAGTCCTTCCATGGTGGTGGGGTCGGTATAGAGCGTGATGCCATTGAGCAGTATGCTATTGGTCATGTAGTAGGTGAATACGCGATCTTTGGGACTGTAAGGAGCAAAGTTTGCAGACGACGTATACCCTCGTCCATCCGTAGCGTTATGCTCCGTGATGCCATACTGACCAGCTTGGAAGCAAGGCATTTCATTAAGCCCTTTGCCATTTACCTCGATTTCATGTAAGCGAAGCCACTTCTCATTTGCGGGAGTAGACACGTAGAGGCGTACATATTTAGCCAAAGTAGGGGTTACTTTACCTGCTGTGTTCGACATGGAGAAGTCACAAGCATACACGTCAGCTCCGTCGACCGTGCCCACCTTGAAATTTTGCGGGAGGTCGAGTGTATAATAATTGCTTGAGGCACCAGTCGGACGCAGGGCAGTCCATTTCTTTCCGTCCTTTGAAATCTGTACGAGTCCCTTGTTAATGTTGTCGCCATTGGTGGTGCCCATCACGATGCGTACGTGCTCCACGGGAGTCTCTTCTTTGAGCGTTATGGTATATGTATCGCCAGCTTTTTGTACGCGGTTGATACATACGAAAGTGTTGTAGTTGCCATCGGACATAAGGTTGGCAGTGTGGCTTTGCCAGAATGCGGCTCCACTCGGAGCTGCTGCTGCGGAGGTTGCGGCCTTCTGTGCGGGATAGAGATTCACGATCCCATTGCGCACGGTAATGGAGGTCGGCTCTTCACTATCGTTGACAATAGCTACAAATCGTGCATAACCCGCATATTTTCCAGAGCCTGCTTCGGGCTTTTCGAGCCATTCATTGCCAGTTCGGTTGATTGTAGTCCAGTGCTTACCATCTGTGCTAACCACGACGTTGAGTTTAGAATGGTCAAGGAGCGAGTCTGCCATGGTGACGTAGTTGATACGGATGGCAGAGGAAAGTTCTAGACCAATGTACTCGCCCTTGTTGAGGGTGACGCCTCTTTTGTTGGCTTGGAAGCGGATGAGCGAAGCCGTTACAGTGCCTGTCACTCTGAGGTCCTCTACGTTGGTAAAGCCTGTTGACGTGGTTGAAGTAGGCTTGGCTGTGAAGAGGTTGGAAGTAGCATTCTCCTTTATATAGTTAACAAAGGGCGTCAAGTAACGATAAGAAGCATGCGTTAGGCGCGGTTCGGTAGAGATTGATGTGCTTCCGAAGCCCGAGAGGTGGTGTGTGTAGTAGCTTTCGTTAGATTCATCAAACTCGCTAAGCGCATTTATGTAAGTAGGCCATGCTTGTTCTGCATCGGTGCCAAAATCTTTGACGCTTATATATTTGTTGATGTTTACTGCTAGGTCATGCAAGCGAACCACCCAGGGCTTGATGTCTTTATAGAAGAGTGATTCGTTGGCTTTCTCAGATGTTTCGAGTTTGCCAAGTTTGTCGCAGTTTTCTTCTATTTGACTTAGGAGATTTTTTAAATCTTCGCTGTTGCCGTTTTTCTTATAGGCAGTGAGTATCGTGTTGAGTGTTTCGGGATCGTTTTTGTTTAGATAGGGAGCTAAGAAACGGTAGGCCTCGGTGGCATCGTTGTTGCCAGGGAAGAGCGACTTGATGGATGCTTCCCATGATTGCATGTTATCGAACCCTGTGTTGTTCCAACTATAGTCGCCAGCTGAGAATACAGCCGTTTTTGAGACTTCTCCTTGCTCCATAGGGTTACAGATAACGCCTTGGTTGCTTTCGGTAAGTTCAGAAGAGAGCGAACTTTCGTTGCCTACATTGGGCATGTCTACGAAGTTGCTCTTCATGTCCAATGGATAGATCTCACTGGGACCTGTTCCATTGTCGTTGCAAGGGTAGTTCCACCACCAAATGACATTGCGACCAAACTGGTCTTGCACGGTTTTGAGATCTGTGTTGTTGGGTACAGACCATACGCCGTGACCAGTATAGTATACCGTTACGTTCTCTGGAAGTTTGCTCAGTGCTTTGAAGAAGTTGTTGAATTGCGCATCACTTCCAGCGAAAGTACGGCAGTAAATCTGCGGTGTGAGACGGAGAGCTTTCACTGTATCGGCAGCGGCAGCGCCGGGGGTATTCCACTTGGCTTCGATAGCACGTTGGAGGTCGGTGATGCGTTGGCAAGTTAAGTCCATGCCGCTCTGTTGAGATGGAACGCCTACGTCGTCGACGAATACGGCAAACTGGCGAAAGCCCAGGTTGTACATGCTCTCAAACTTCGACATAATCTTGCTTACCACTTGACCATCGTTAAGCAAGCTATTACCCGGGTGGATGGCCCACGATACGTTTACCTTAGAGGCGTGAGCCGTTTCGGTGAGATCTTGCATCTTGGCCTGCGTCATGAATCCTTGCTGATCTTGAGTAGAAGTGATGGTGGTGGGGTAGGGATCAGCCCATGTAGAAGAGTGATAAGGGTCACATTTCGGACCGTATACGTAAGAATTCATCTTAAAACGCATCATGTAGCGCATTAAGTCTTTGCGCACCTCGTTGTCGTAAGGTTTACCATAGAAACCCTCAATGATGCCTCGCTCTTTAAGGTCGGCATAGTCGTTGATGGTTACGGTGGGCAGTCCGGTAGTGCCTTGATCGAGCATTTGCTCGAGTGAAGCCAAGCCGTAGAAGGTTGCATCCGTATTTTCGCCAATAATAACGAGCTGGGCGTTACCGCTACCTCCATCGGTGAGCGAAAGGATATGACGGTCAAACTTATTGGCTTTGTTGAGTACGTCGGTGTTGAGACCAAGCGCGGCAGCTTTCTGCACGGCTACGCCATTTGAACCTTTCACGCCAAGGAAGATGTTTGCTTCTGCTTCGATAGGAGTGTCGGTGATGCGTGTGGTGAGGCCGTGATCACCCAGAATTTGCTGCACACGGTTGCGGGTATAAATATCAATGCCGTCTTCGCATACAACGTTGACGGTTGGGGTGAAATTGACTGTGCCCTTTCCTGCTGTCTGTGAATGAGGCACGGGGTAAATCGTATACTGTGCCGCCATGGACATAGGGAAGAGTAGAGCTGCTAGCCCGATGAGTAAGGATTTCTTTTTCATTATAGATGTGTTAGATGTTACTGATAGATGGAGTATTCGGAATGGATGCGTTCGTTGTTCCGATTTGCTTGCAAGTTTACGAAAAAACATTGGGCTGACCATATCGATAGGACGAAATGTGGTGTTTATCGTCCCAATAGAGGAGATGAAAGTCTAGGAATAGCCTTTGCAAGCACTGTATAAATGGTCAAACATATCCCCGTGGCTATGATGGGACAGAGTAAATAAGAGGTGATTTGCCATCCTGCACTGTGATTTATCGAAGCGTTGGATAATATAGCAGTGAGAGGGAAGAGCACTATGACGTGGGATGCGTAGATAAAGAAACTGCTTCCCGAAAGAATGGCTCCTGGTATCCAATGCTTACTGAGGCGGTCGGCTCCATGAATGGCACATACCATAGCTGCCAAAACGTAGAGTTGTTGTGAAAGCGAAAAGAGCGTTTGTGAATGAGAATGAAGTAACTGAAGGAAATCACTCTGTTGTGATGAAAGCGTACATCCCCATTCGTTAAAATTCGAGAGCACAGTTTGCGCTATCAAAAGCGGAATGAGTAATGCAGAGCATAGAGGAAGTAATCGACGAGTAATGGAAAGTGGGTCTTTCTTCTCAATGGCGAGGAAAGCACCTAGAGAGAAAAACCATAATCCCATGGCGCTCATGCCGTAAAGATTAGGCCAAATATGCAAATAATAGGCAGCGGCAAACAATGTGAGTCCTATCCAGTGAAAACGTTTTAATACGCTCCAAACTATTGGCGATAAAAGTACGAGCACAATAAGATCGCGTACAAACCAAAGGGGTTCTTGCACGGGGGCTGTTGTGGCATGAACTGTCCATCCGAGAAGGTTGGATGTAGCAGCCGACATGCTTGTGTCTCCCCATAATAGATTGAAAGAAAGGGGGTGTTGCAGTGGTGCATGAGCCACCCAATCCTTGGCTGCATAGAGCAGGAAAGCCACAGCATTCCATATTACGTAGGGCACCAATAGCGTGTGTGCTCTACGGCGAAGTTTCTCCTTATAAATAGTGAAAGAAAACTCCTGCATATGAGAAAAAAATAAGTAGCCTGATATGGCGAAAAATAATGGTACGGCAAAGGTAGGCAGAATCTGCGAACAGAATGTGCCCCATCTCGCCATAGCTTCATGTCCCGGCAAGCGCCAAGCCGTGTTGTAACTATGAATCAGCACCACAAGGACTGCTAACGGGAAACGTAACAGCGTGATGTAGTTGAGATCTTTTCGTGATTTTGATATGAGATGCTCCAATAAAAACCAAAGTTTTTGTTAGCCTAAGAATAATAGTGCGAAGGTACACTTTTCATGTGTAAGTGGGAAATGTTTTGCTCGGAAAAAGCAGATTCTTCGCTCAAAGCCCCCACTTGGATGAAAGTTTTCCACAATTCGTTTTGCCCATTCCCCGCCAAGTCGTAACTTTGTCTGTCATTGTAGGCTAGCTTTTCGTAACGAGGAGAAAATGCTTTATACCCATCCTATGCTGCGGCCAGTATTAGCCCAATATCTTAACCTCCACCACCATGCAATTCAACGAAGTGATAGGACAAAATACGGCGAAGCAACGTATTAAGCAGATGATAGCCGAAGGACGAGTGCCTCATGCCTTGCTCTTTGCAGGTCCTGAGGGGTGTGGTAAACTGCCTATGGCTTTGGCTTTAGCCCAGCGCTTGCTCTGCCAACACCCCACAGCTGAAGGTGAATCCTGCGGCGAGTGCGTGGCCTGTCGCATGGTGTCGAAGCAAGCACATCCCGACCTTCACTTCTGCTTTCCTACCATCAAGCCTACTGGGCAAACCACGGCTGTTGTGAGTGATCAGTTTCTGCCCGAATGGCGCAAGCAGTTGGCTATTACACCCTACTTTACGCGTCAAACGTGGCTCAAATGTATGGGAGTGGAAAAGCAGCAATCGCAGATTGGTGTGGCTGAGAGCACGAATATACTCATGAAACTAGCCAATGTGAGTAGTCAAGGCGGTTATCGCGTGATCATCATCTGGCTAGCAGAGCAAATGAACGAAGAGTGTGCCAATAAATTGCTCAAAATATTGGAAGAACCGCCTGCTCAGACTGTGTTTATTCTCACAGCCAATGAGCCCGACAAACTTCTAACCACCATCTTGAGTCGCACTCAACGAATAGACTTTCCTCCCCTTAGTGCCGACGATATAGCCCAAGCTTTGGAACAACTCAATGGTCTGCAAGCAGAAGATGCTCGCCTAGTAGCTCGTTCGGCCGAGGGTAGTTATACCCGAGCTTTGGAGCAGGTGACGATGAACGCTGATACAGCTCAATTCTTCGACCTCTTTGTGCTTTTTATGCGTCTATGCTATATGCGTAAGATTCGCGACCTCTATGAATGGTCGCAGCAACTATCGTCGTGGGGGAGAGAAAAGCAAAAAGCCTTTCTCGAATATGCTCAGCGGCTGGTACGCGAAAACTTTATGTACAATTTCCATTCGCCCGAACTGAATTACATGAATCGGCAGGAACAGGATTTCTCCGTGAACTTTGCACGATTTATCAATGAACGCAATGTGATAGGTATTATGGAAGAACTCTCGGCTGCTCAGCGTGACATAGAACACAATGTCAATGCCAACATGGTTTTCTTCGACTTCTCGCTCAAGATGATCGTGTTGCTTATCAAGTAAAAAGCGCGATGCTTTCAATAAATAGTGTGGTTCTTTTCAAGAGTATGCAAATCATACGTCAAAATAAGATACCTTTTATATATAGAATAGATTAGAATTGAACCACCCTAAGGGACGAGACTAGTTAGGCTCTTGAAATTGCTCGTCCTCGAATCTTTTAAATACTTCTTTTTATGACAGACGAAAATATCGATATAAATTCTCAGCACTTTGCCGACGATGCATCCCAGCCCGTTTCGGAATCATGCCCCCATTGCCAAGGAAACTGCGGCTCAGAAGGCTGTGGCTCTCAAAATAGTGGTGGCGACGATTGCAGTTTCTGTATGTGGGGAGATGCTTCTTTGCGCGGCATTACTCATGAAGGGTGTGGACGCAGCGACCATCAACTCAATGTCTATGACTACTTGGCCGACGTGCCCGGTAATAAGGATGTTACCGACTATGTGGAAGTACAGTTCAAAAACACCCGTAAGGGCTACTATCGAAATGATAATCACCTTGATCTTCAGAAGGGGGATATCGTGGCAGTGGAAGCACAGCCAGGTCATGATATAGGTGTGGTGACTCTCACAGGACAACTGGTTATTCTTCAAATGCAAAAAAGTGCGCTCAAGCCAGGCACTCCCATCAGACGCATCTATCGTAAGGCTCGTCAGGCCGACCTCGACAAGTATGAGGAAGCAAAGGCACGCGAGCACGAAACGATGATTCGTTCGCGCCAAATAGCCAAGGATCTCGAACTGCAGATGAAAATTGGCGACGTGGAATACCAGGGCGATGGAAATAAAGCTATTTTTTATTATATAGCCGACCAACGTGTTGACTTTCGTAAACTCATCAAAGTGCTTGCTGAGGCTTTCCATGTGCGCATCGAAATGAAGCAAATTGGAGCTCGCCAAGAAGCTGGCCGCATTGGTGGAATTGGTCCTTGTGGGCGCGAATTGTGTTGCGCTACATGGATGAAGAATTTCAACTCCGTGAGTACCGCTGCAGCACGCTTTCAGGATATTACGCCCAACCCACAGAAGCTTGCCGGACAGTGTGCTAAACTGAAATGTTGTCTCAACTATGAGGTAGACACTTATATGGAAGCATCTCGTCGTATTCCAGAGCGTAATGTTCAACTTGAGACGGCCGATGGCACTTTCTACTTCTTCAAGGCTGATACATTGGCTGGTCTTGTTACCTATAGTTCCGACCGACGATTGGGCGCTAACCTAGTGACGATTACGGCCAATCGCGCTCACGAAATCATCGAACTCAATGCGGTAGGCGAGAAGCCTCTTTCTCTTCTCGAAGAAGGAGAAGAGGGTGACAAACGTTCTGTCGACCTGGCTGAGCAAGACGAACTGACACGTTTCGATAAATCTCGCCGAAGCAAGAATAAGCGTCGTCAGTCAAAGGGTAATGGCAATGCAGAAGGTAGTGAACGCCGTCAGCAAAGTCGAAGCAAAGAGAAGGATGAGCAGCGAGGCAATGCACAGACTGAAGGATCACAACAGCGAGGCAATAATTCTCGTAGGAATAATAATCGAGGAGGTCGCAATAGCAATCGTGGCAATGCAACTCGCCGTGATCGTGATAAAGGTCAAGCAGAAAAGTAGTGTCCTTTCTTTCTACTCTTCCTAATCTCTTGTAATAAGTGCCTCATTCTATGTGTAAATCCATTCTCTCGATAGGTTCCTTTCTGTTTCTTTTCTTATTTATGTTGCTTGTCTCATGTGAACACAAGCCTGCTGCTTACGATTATCGTTCTGTGGCAGTAGAAGGGTGGGAGCCTGGCGATACTCTCTATTATCATGTAGATACGTTACAGGTATCGGGCATCTATGATTTTCATATCGGACTGCGCACTTCGGCCTCCACGCCCTATCCATACCAATCGTTATGGATAGTGGTGCAACAACACTGGCATAATCCTGAAAGTGTGATTTGTGACACAATCAACTGTAAGCTCACTGATGCGAAGGGAGATGCTGAGGGAACTGGCGTGAGTCTATATCAATATGACTTTCCTTGGTCGGCGAAGTATCATGAAGCAGGTTCTTCGGCCGATGTTCGCATTTATCATATTATGCGTAGCGAGATGCTTCCGGGTATAGCCGATGTGGGCATTCGCTTGATACTGAAAGATTAGTGGAGCATAAGCATGTTTTTCATAGAGTGGAGCAGTGCTGAAAGCAAAGTTTTTCTGTCTCCATTCGTGCGCGATATGCTGGCCGAAAAGGATAAGCAGATACAAGCCCTATTACAGTTAATGGCAAAATGAAGAAGTTGTTATTTGTGATGCTGGCCGCTTTCATTTTCGTTTCCTGCTCTAAAGATGAAAGCGATTTAGCCCCTAACGACGGGCAGTATATCGCACGCTCCGGCGATATGGTTGTATGTATGCAGCTTAAAGGTGGTCGTTGCTCTTACTTTGCGCCCTACATAAAGGGCCGTATTTTTCATAGCTGGACTAATGTAACTACGTCCGGCAGCTACCCTGCGTACATATATAGTATAAAAGGTTTTACCGTGCAAGCGCGTTATAGTGGCCTCGATGCTTTTACGGCCACGCTTTCCGGTGTTCTCCATACAGAGGAAAGCGACGCGCTAAATACTGGCCAGTCTCTATATATTGGTGTGCCTGTCAGCATGCAGTTTAACTTAGATAATTCGGTACTGGACGCTAACGGCGACGGGGTGCTGGATAATCAGCAGTAAACTGCAAATTTTCAGCAAACAAGTTCTAAGTAGTTGTAAATAGCTGTGTTTTAGGCTGTTATAAAATTCCTATTTATAATTAGAAGTAAAAATAAAAAGAGGTTCCTCGCAGAGGAGCCTCTTTTTATTTCGGAATCTTGCGTGAAGATGCCTTGAGTAGTGAAGAACTTAGTCGTTCTTGGCGTTAGTACGCTTTTCCTTGATACGAGCCTTCTTACCAGTGAGGGCGCGGAGGTAGTAAAGCTTAGCACGGCGAACCTTACCAATCTTGTTCACCTCAATGCTCTCGATGTTCGGAGATTCGATGGGGAAGATACGTTCTACACCTACGGTACCAGACATCTTGCGCACAGTGAAGCGCTTCTTGTCCTGATGACCATTGATTTTGATAACAACGCCGCGATACAACTGGATACGCTCCTTGTTACCTTCGACGATTTTGTATGCTACAGTTACGGTGTCACCTGCCTTGAACTTGGGGAACTCTTTACCAGTAGCAAAAGCTTCTTCAGCAATCTTAATTAAATCTGCCATTTTTATTGATGGGATTAAAATGTATTGTTGTCCGTCCCGACCCAGCTTAACGGGGAACTCTGCATCCCGACAGCGGCTGAGTGGAAAAGCGCTGCAAAATTACAACTTTTTTCTATACACAACAAACTAATTCGTTGAAAAACAACGATAATCCTGCAGCTTCCCGCATTTTCCTTCGTCTTAGACAGAGATTTTATTATTGTGTGTAAGCAAGGTGTAGGAAAATGGTTGCTAGTGATACTCTTTAGGGTGGTTCTATAAATTCTGAGATTTATAGAACCGCCCTTTAAATATTTAAATAAAAGATAGGCTGCACCTCGGCAATAAAAATGAAAGTCTTGCGTCTTTCATTTTGTATTGCGCTCGGTTTGCACTATCTTTGCACAAGATTGGCCGCACCTTGGCAATTGAAACAAGTTTCGTTGCATTCGGCTGGCACATTCCTTTCTTTATATAAGAGTTACGCAATTTATCATCAATGAAATATATACTATCCATCATAGTTCTCGTCTTCTCTGCGATAATGGCGGCAATGGCGCAACCGCAAATAGCTTTCGATCAAACCACGCAGGAAATCGGAACACTTCTATGGCACGTGCCGCAAACAGCTACGTTTAAGGTAATAAACAAGGGAACGAAAGATTTGATTATTCGCAATGTACGTACTGATTGTGGATGTACACACGCCGAATGGACCACTTCTCCAATAGGTCCTGGAGGAACGGGCTATGTGAAGGCTACTTACGATGCTGAAATACTAGGACATTTCAATAAAGGCATTGCCGTATATACAAATCTCGACGATCAGCCCCACTATCTTAATCTCGTGGGCGTGGTGAGTATGGGAAAATCTAGCGAAACGGCTTCCGAATACCCCTACAAGGTGGGAGATTTCTACCTTAGCACAGATGATATAGAATTTGACGATGTAAATAAGGGCGATCGCCCCACATTTGTGCTTTCGGTGTTCAATTCGAGCAAACGAAGTTTTCGTCCCGAACTGATGCACTTGCCCCAATACCTTACGGCGCAGGCCGATCCTGCGGTGATTCGTCCTGGCCGCGTGGGCCGACTGCTCCTCACGCTTGATAGTCGTGAACTTCATTCTATGGGGCTAACGCAGACGAGCATTTATCTGAGCCGATTCATGGGTGATCGTGTGAGCAAGGATAATGAAATCAATGTCTCAGCCACACTCTTGCCCGACTTCCTTGATACTCCTTCGCAGCATGCTCTTTCTCCTGTGGCTGTGCTCGACAGCACCCACATTACGCTCGGACCGTTGGGCAAGAAAAAGAAAGTGACAGGGCAGATAATGTTGCGTAATACAGGCAAAACTCCTCTTGTGATAAGTGCCCTGCAAGTGTACAATCCGGGTATCGGAGTGAGTTTGGGTAAACGAAATATCAATCCAGGACAAAGCGAAAAACTGAAGATTACGATTAATGCGAATAATACATACTTTAAGGGACGACGACGCATTTTGCTCATTACGAATGATCCCGAGCATTCAAAAATTGTGATCGACGTGACCATAAAGAAATAGCCCGATAAAGAGGCTAAGGCTTTTATCTAATCTAATTATCCTCAACATTTCCCTCCCGCGGATCATTCACTTCCGCGAGGAGGCGTATGCACTCTAAATATAAGATGGATCAATCCTCGCTCTCTAATTGGCAGAACGCTCTGCAACTAATCAAGCAAAACATACCAACCAAGCATTTTACAGGTTGGTTTGAGCCCTTGGAATTTGTCAGCTTTGTTGACAACGAACTGAGGGTGAGGGTGCCGACACAGTATTTTGCCGAATATTTCGATAAGAATTATGTGGCTTACTTCATGCAGGCCATTCATCGATATTTCGGCACGGGAAGCATCAAACTTACTTACGTCTTCGATCCTGCACCAGAGGGTAATCCCGTGCCTGAGCCCTTAATCAAGGTAGCTCCGAAACAGCCCCAACAGCAAGAGATAAATCGCTATCGTCCCACTACCCCCCAACAGCAACCAGCACAGCTGCCACCGCTCGATTCACAACTCAATCGTCGATACACGTTCGATAACTTTGTGGAGGGTGGAAGCAACAAACTATCACGTAGCGTAGGGCTGAGTATTGCCGAAAATCCAGGGAAAAGCACCTTTAATCCCTTTTTCCTTTATGGTCCTAGTGGGGTGGGAAAGACCCACTTGGTCAATGCTATTGGCGTACGCATTAAGCAAATCTATCCAGACAAACGAGTGCTATTCGTCTCTGCCCACGTGTTTAAGACGCAGTATACTGATTCTGTGATTCATAACACGCAGAACGATTTTATCAACTTCTATCAGACCATCGATGTGCTTATCATCGATGATATACAGGAAATCACTACTTCTAAGACGCAGATGGCCTTTTTCCATATCTTCAACCATCTGCAGCAGAACAATCGACAGATTATTATCACCTGCGATCGACCGCCCGTGCTATTTGAAGGCATTGAGGAGCGTATGCTTACGCGTTTCAAGTGGGGAATGACGGTGGAGATGGAAAAGCCCGATACGAAACTGCGTCGTGATATCCTTATTTCAAAAATCCGTCGTGATGGGCTTGTCGAGGTGATTCCTACGGATGTTGTGCAATATATCGCACAAAACGTTGAAAGCAGTGTGCGCGAGCTCGAAGGTATCATTAATTCTATCATGGCTTATTCCGTGGTGGATAATTGCGAAATCGATCTTCAACTCGCTCAGCGTGTAGTGGCGCGTGCTGTTAATTTGGAGAAGAAGGAACTCTCGGCCGACGATATTTCTGCTGCTGTATGTCAACACTATGGTGTGAAGCAGAAAGAACTTGCTACCAAGAGTCGAAAGCAAACCATGGTGCAGGCGCGTCAGCTTGCCATGTACTTGATTCATAAGTATACGGAGACTACCTATAGCCAAATTGGTCGTATCTTTGGTAAGCGCGATCATAGTACTGTGCTCTATGCTTGCAACCAAGTGGCTCGTCGTATCAGTGTGGACAAGACTTACCGTCGGGAGGTGGAAGAACTCGAAGGAGTGCTGAAGTAAAAGGATGCTGTTTTAAAATAATAAAGGCTTGTAAGTTTATTTCCGTATAACCTTACAAGCCTTTATTATGGCTCTACCAAGATGTAACCACAGCTTCGAAATAGACAATTTGTAGGACACAAAGTAAACCTCACATACGCGGATCTTTCCATGATCGCTAAAAAGTGGAAATCAAGAGTGTGAAAGCTTGGCTTAAATGTAGGTCTATTTGTTTCTATTTCATAACCTTGTCGTCGCTGGATGATCATCGATAGCTTTACCACAGGCCTGTGGTAGCTTTACCGGACGGCAGCGGTAGCTCTACCACAGGCCTGTGGTAGCTCTGCCGCACGGCAGCGGTAAAGCGCTATATGGAAAACGAAGGAACGAATGAATGCCTGTTTGAAGACGGATGTGTCGTTGTGCTGAAACAATAAAGGGTGGTTCTATAAATTCTGAAATTTATAGAACCACCCTTATATAATGCTTTATCTAATGCTTATCATCGTTAGATAAGCATGGTGTTTTCTATATCACCCACGGGTGGCAGTGTTTTTCCGTGTTCTAGCCGCCCAGCATCCCAAAAACGTAATTGCTCCATTGAGCAGCAAGAGTTCATAACCAAAATTATATCCCCACCAAACAGGAGCGTAATGGTCGAGTAAACCACATATGATGGGCGAGGCGATGCAGATAAAGGGAATCACTCTATCGTGTACTTGCCATTGAGAGAATAAGCCAAAGGCGTAAAGACCTAAGAGTGGCCCGTAAGTGTAGCTAGCCATTACGTAGATGGCATTGAGTACATTGTCGTTACCCACCACCTTAAAGAGCACAATGCATAGTGCCGTGGTGGCTACTACTCCGATGTGTACCCATCGACGGGTGCGCAGCGAGGTGGCGTTTTGTTCATGTTGCTCGTCCATACCGAGGAGGTCAATGCAAATGCTTGTGGTCAGCGCAGTCATGGCAGAATCGGCACTGGAAAAAGCTGCCGCGACGATGCCGATAGTGAATGGTACAATAATCCACTCGCCTAATGCCCCCGAGCTTACGAGCCAAGGTAGCAGGTCATCGCCTGCACTCGGTGGTGTGAGTCCTTGCCAGGTGCAGAAAGTGTAGAGCAGAATGCCGAGCGCAAGGAATAGTGCGTTGACGGGAAGAAAGGCTAGACCGTAAAGACACATGTCCTTTTGTGCCTCGCGTAGGTTGCGGCAGGTAAGGTTTTTTTGCATCATGTCTTGGTCGAGTCCTGTCATGACGATGACAATGAATACACCGCTTAGAAACTGTCGCCAAAAGGCTTGCTTGCTCGATGCATCCCATTCCCATAGGTGACACATCGGACTATCTGTGATGGTGGTCCAAAGGCTTGCAATGTCGAGGTGCATGCGGTGAGCTGCAATGAAAAGAATGCCAAAAGCTGCAAGGATGAGACAGAACGTCTGTAATACGTCGGTGCGCACAACGGCCTGTATGCCGCTTCGGCACGTATAGAACCAAATAAGGCAGAGCACGCATAGCGTGGTGACGACGAAAGGAAGTGTGCCGTCGCCCCACAACGGACGTACAACGAATTGACTAATGACGAAGCATACTAGATAGAGGCGTGCTGCTGCTCCTGTGAGTTTACTTAGCACAAAGAAGATGGCTCCCGTGCGGTGCGAGTCGCGTCCGAATCGAGTGCCCAAGTAGGCATAGATACTTGTGAGACGGAGTTTATAGTAGAGGGGCAATAATACTAATGCCACCACCACATAGCCCACAATAAATCCCATACACATTTGAAGATATGTCATGCCAGTGGTTTGAGCCCAGCCTGGTACGGAAATGAACGTGACCCCAGAGATACTTGCACCGATCATGCCGATGGCTACCATCCACCAAGACGATTGTCGACCGGCGCGGAAAAAAGCATTGTTGCCGCGACCGCCCTTGCGGAGAGAACGCTGAGAGATATAGAGCAAAATCAGAAAATAAATAGCAAGGGTGGCTATCATGAAAAGGGACGTGTGCATAGAGAAAAAATGAATGTTTATGGAGAAGGTATGTGGGTTTGATGGATGGAGTGTTCCTATACTTATAAGCAGTGAACCTTCCTAAATGAAATCTTATATCTAAGAAAAAAGGAGAACGTTGTGCCCCTTTAGGCTTCGTTCTCCTCTATGGGTATGAGAAAGTTTTAGAGAGTGATGTAGGCTATTAATGGCAGGATGTCTATAAAATTGTCAATGAAATTACATCCAACGGCAAGGCTGCCAATGGCACCCAATGTAAGGCCCATAAATACGAAACCTAATATCAAAAGCAACCAACCCACTATGCCCACAATGATGGAACCAATAATCCAATTATGTGCGCTTCTCGATTGTCGTAAGGCGCCCGTATAGTCACCGTCGCGGAAACGTGTTTCCACATTGCTCGCCTTTATGATGGCTATGATGCTTGCAATCACTCCTGGAAGAGAAAAGCATACCACACCCCATATTACAGTGCAGATAATGGCAGCTGCTAAATGGGTGTTGGGACATACTTGCCTGCCAAAGGAATAGTCTTCGTAGCTTGTATTCCTGCTGGAAGTTGTCCCCTTGTCATTGGACGAGTTGTATTCCTTATGGTGAGCATAGGGATTGGGCTTTTCTTCTCCGTGGTTGAAACGGGGAGGAGTGGTGCTTCCGCTTATCGATTTTTCCTCCTTGCTTTCGTTGTTCCTGTCTAAGTATAGATGCAGTTCAGGAAGTTCGCCAGCCCGTTTCCAATCGGTCATTCCATTGCACCATACGAAAGTGGTCGCTGTGATGCCCAATGCGGTAAAACTTAGCGGCGAGATGGGACCTTGCTGTTGACCATTAGAATCTATATAGAAGTAGTCTGTCATATGTTGTGGAACTTGTAGAGTGGAGAACGTACTTGTTTAGAGTAAATTGTGAGCGCCTCTATGTGCTTAGTAAGTGTGAGGAAATGTGCTTTGTCGTTATTATTTCTCTTTCTTCCCGAACACTGAGAAATGCACGTAGCGCTTAGGATGTGCCTTGAGGTCTATCATCAAGGAATCGGCATTGCGCAGCGTAGAGTTTAGATTGTCGTATACGTTGGTATCGTTGAGGAATAGACCTAGCGTGTTGTCCTTGCTTTTAAGTTTGCGGTCGAGGTTTGTTGACATTTCTCCCAACTGATTAGCAAGATTGTGCGCACTGGTAAGTGTAGCATTTACACTATTGATGGTGGTTTGCACATCAATGGCTGCGAGGTTGGCCGTAAGACGATTTGCATTGGCGCTTGCACTCTTTAGATTGGCTAACATGGGAGGAAGGTCTTTGCGCATCATGCTATTGAGCTGTATGGAACTTTCTTTTAGGTTGTCTGTGATAGCTTGTGCGTTGTGTAGCGTGGCTGCTAGGGCAGGGTCGCCCGTGAGGCGGTTGAGATTATCCATGATAGAGTCGAGCTTTGGAAGCATCTTTTCTACGGTGGGTATCATGTCGTTGAGCTTGTCCATTGCTCCGAGGTGCATTCCGCCTTGGATGGTGTCGCCTTGTTCGATATTTTTTGCTGGATTCGGACCCAATACGAGGAGCATCTTTACGCCGCCCATTAGCTCCGTTTCGAGCTCGGCACGCGTCTGAGCTGGCACTCTCATATCATCGTCGAGTTCTATGGCCACCACTACGTTTTCACCGCGTTGATAGTCGTAGTTGATAGTGCGCACAATGCCCACAGGATAGCCGTTAGCATATACAGGGTTAGAAACGGCCAAACCTGCTACGTCCTTGAATTTTACGTAGTAGGTGTTGGTGCTCTTAAATACGTTGATGCCCTTTAGGAAGTTGAGTCCTATAAAAAGCAGTACGAGCGCCACGATGGCAGTCAGTGCAATCTTAATTTCTTTCTTCATTGTCAGTAGGTGTTGTGAGGTAAGTGTACTTACTTTTTAGATTCATGTTCTTTTGCTTTCGCTTCGGCCACAGAGGTAGCTTTTCCATTGATGTAGGCCACAATGTAGGCACCATTCAGTTTGGCTTTGACAGTGCGAAGTGCTTTTTGTGCTTCAGCGTGTGAATGGTAGTTCCCGTAGTAGTATTTGTAGAGACTACCTTCTTTGACGCGGATCACGCTCAGTCCCTTAAATTGTGCGTCGGAAGTAGAAATTTCTGTTTTCCCAGCTCCTACCTGTATGCGGTAGCTTACCTGTGTCTTCTTACTTGTGGTGTTAGCGTTTTTCTTCTTGTCTGTTGCTTTCCCTTTGTCGGAGACGTTTTTTTTATTGTTGGTGACTTCTGTCTTTTTCTTCTCAACTTCTGTTTTCTTCTTTTCGACTACAGCCTTTGTTCTGTCAGTTGAAGTTTTGCTCTTCTCAGTTGAAGTTTTGCTCTTCTCAGTTGAAGTTTTGCTCTTTTCAACCTTAGGAGACGCTTTTGTAATAGGCTTTTCTGTTGGTTTAGGGGCAGCCTTTGCTATATCGGTGACTTGTTTTTGTGTAGTCGCTGAGGTTGGGCTAGTCTTCCCTTTGCCAGCTCCTTTCGTAATCTGTGCGGTGGGCACAACAGCAACGGGTACTACAGCCACTTCATTGGACGATGATGCTAGCACAGGGACTGTTGAGGGTAGATCTTGCTGTTTGGGAATGGTAGGCTGTTGCTGCGAAGGACTCGCTTGCGAGGAAATAGGCAGATTGGCAGGAATGTCGTGGGCAGATTTCTCGTGCATGCGACGATAGGTGAGGAAGCCATTGTAGATGCTGCGGCTTAGTTCGGAAATGCCTTGCTGAGAGTTGAGATAAGCCTCTTCGGCAGGAGTGGTAATGAAGCCTAACTCGGTGAGAACGGAGGGCATGGACGTATTACGCAGAACAAGGAATCCAGCTTGGTGTACTCCTTTGTTGGGACGTCCTGCAGCAGTGTATTGGCGCTGAATGCAGCTAGCGAGGTCTACACTTTGCTTCATATACCGATCTTGCATAATCTCGAAGATAACGTAGCTTTCAGCCTTGTTGGGGTCGAATCCCTGATAGGTGCGTTTGTAGTCGCTCTCGAGAGTGATCACGGAGTTTTCACGCTTGGCCACAGCGAGATTGGCACCAGCTCGAGCCATACCTAAAGAGTAGGTTTCTGATCCGTAGGCTATGCGTCCATTGGGCAGTGCATTGGTGTGAATGGAGATGAAGAGGTCGGCTTTGTTGTTATTGGCAATATCGGCGCGACGTTGTAGGGGGATGAATACATCGGTACGACGAGTGTAGATGACTTTTACGTCGGGACAATTATTTTCTACCAAGCGACCAAAAGCGAGCGCTACATTGAGATTGATATTCTTCTCTTTAGAAAAGGAACCTACCGCTCCAGCGTCGTGGCCTCCGTGTCCAGCGTCGATAACGAGTGTAAAATTACGTTTTTCTTCGTTTGCATGCACAGTAGAAGAAAATATTGCGAGAAATAGAACAAAATATAGGCACTTCAAAAGAGGAAATTTCATGTAACAAAGACTTTTAGCAAGTTGGTGAAGATGTTGTAGTAGAGAATATTGAGGAAGAGAAATCCTTTAGTTACGGATGCGCCATTCCTGCGGGTAGAGGTTGTTGGCGCGAGAACCTAGATTGTTGAGAAATCCTAGTGGATGGCCATGATAGCAAGCTAAGACATAGCCACGAGGTATTTCCGGATTGAGAATAAGTGATTCTCGACGGAGGTAGGAGAGAGCTTCTTCAAGCGAAAGTTCTGTGCGAGGAAAAGCTGATTTAGCGCATAAATTAGAAAGGGCTAGTGCATGCTGCGGAATAAGCTTATTTCCCTTTTCCTCCACGAGAAGTACACCAGCAGTGAGCGTTCGTACGGTAGAGGTGATTCTCAGAATATCGTCGGCTAAGGATTGGCGTACGGCTATGATGTGGCTATCGTCAGGACGGAGAAGTTTGAATGTATCGCTCTCTTGAATCCACTTAGCTACTTTTGCGCCGTCCTTGATTGGTGTACTAGCGGGTTGGCTGCGACGCTTTTTGTTTTTCTTTTCTTTGATCGTAGGCGCTTCCGAAGTCTTACGGAGTAGAGCAAGAAATAGGCCTTCTCCCTTTGTGCGATGCGGATAAAAATGGTATACGGGTATGTTTCTCCCCGTGTTGTCGCCCGCAATGTTCCATTCGGGTTGGATGGGAATTTCCACCACTTCTGCACCAAGCTCTTGACATATACGGCCGACCATGTCTTCATTTTCTAGCCGATTGTATGTGCATGTACTATATACCAAATAGCCTCCTTGACGTAAGGTGGGCCATATGCTTTCGATAATTTGCCACTGACGAGCAGTGCAAGTTTCTACAGCCTCGACCGACCATTCCTTAATGGCACCTTCGTCCTTGCGAAACATTCCTTCGCCTGAACATGGAACATCGGCGGCAATAACGTCGAAAAATCCTGTGAGTGGTACAAACTCCTCCGGAAAGGAAGAGGTGCATACCACATCGGGATGTCCCCACTTTGTAAGATTCTCGGCAAGAATTTGGGCGCGTTGTCGTATAGGCTCGTTTGCCACGAGTAAATCTCCATTGGAAAGCAAGCTGCGCCAAAGCGTGCTTTTTCCACCTGGTGCTGCGCATAGGTCGAGCATTCGGTGAGGGTGAAAGTCGCGTTCAATCTGGTGAAAGGCTTGTTCTACAAACATGGAAGCAGCTTCTTGCACGTAGTAACATCCCGCATGAAACAATGGATCGTAGGTAAACGATGGCCGCTCCTTTAGATATTCCCCTTCTTCACACCAAGGCACGGAAGATGCTACCTCAGCGGGCGCAGTTCCCTTTTTGCTAGGGTTGAGACGTACACTCACTGAAGGAGAAGTCTGTGTCAGTGCATTGAGAAGGCGGTTGCCCTCGTCTAGACCAAGAAGTTGAGTAATCTCGTTGCAAAATGCTTGTGGCAGCGGCATGAATGAAGAGTTTGGATAGTGGGCAATAAAAAGTGGCGTAGGAAATGTTGCGATTCGTTGAATCTGTGTATCCTCATTTACATTAGAACCTCAAATTTCGTAGTAAGGAGTGCCTGATTCTTTGAATGTAAGAAGTTGAAGGCTTTGAATGCAGAATATCCTTGGAGTTTATACTGACACTTTCGCGGCAATATGCGGCCATGGATTGTAGCCTTCGAGCTGGAAGTCATCGTACTTAAAGTCGAAAATGCTCTTCACTTCAGGATTGATAATCATGCGAGGAAGTGGGCGTGGCTCACGTGTGAGTTGTAGGCGAGCTTGCTCTAGGTGGTCGAGATAAAGGTGCGTATCTCCCGTAGTATGTACAAAGTCGCCCGCCTTGAGTCCCGTTACCTGTGCCATCATCTGCAGTAGTAAGGCATAGCTCGCGATGTTGAATGGAACACCTAGAAAAGTGTCGGCCGAACGTTGATAAAGTTGTAGTGAGAGCCGGCCATTTGCTACGTAGAATTGGAATAATAAGTGGCAAGGCGGAAGGTTCATTTTGTCAAGGTCGGCCACATTCCAAGCCGAAACGATGATGCGGCGCGAGTTAGGATCTTCTTCCAACTGTCGCACAACCTCCTTGATTTGGTCGATGTGCCCACCATTATAGTCGGGCCAAGAGCGCCATTGATAGCCGTAAATGTGTCCGAGATCGCCATCCTCGTTGGCCCACTCATTCCAAATGCGCACACCATTCTCTTGAAGGTAGTGCACGTTGGTGTCGCCATTGAGAAACCATAGCAGTTCGTGTATGATAGACTTGAGGTGGAGCTTCTTGGTGGTTATCAAGGGAAACCCCTCCTCCAAGTTGAAGCGCATTTGATGGCCGAAGATACTCTTCGTGCCCGTGCCCGTGCGGTCGCCTTTTACCACGCCCTCATCGAGTATGCGTTGCAGCAAGTTGAGGTATTGTTTCATTTGTTATAGGAATTTCAAGGCAAATTTACAACAATATCGGTTGATAAGCACTACCTTTGCACTTGAATCTACAATAATTTTGTCTATTTTTTTAAAAACTCCCAATATGATGCTTTCTATCATTTGTGCGCTTACGACTAATCGAGCCATAGGAAATAAGGGCGGATTACTCTACTATCTGCCTGCCGACTTGAAACACTTTAAGAATCTTACCACCGGTCATACAATCATTATGGGACGAAAGACATTTGAATCGCTGCCTAAGGGTGCATTGCCCAATCGCCGGAATGTGGTCATTACTCGCCAAGCGGACTTTCTAGCTCCTGGTATAGAAGTGTTTCATAGTTTTGAGGATGCGCTGCAAGCTTGTCAGACTGACGATGAGGTATACGTAATTGGAGGCGAAAGTGTGTATGCCGCCGCACTGCCCTTAGCTCAGCGTCTGTGTCTGACCCACATAGAGGCTATCCCCGACGAGGCCGATACCTTTTTCCCTTCCTTTGATGAATCACAATGGGTTGTAGAGTGTGAAGAAGCCCATGAACCCGATGAGAAAAATCTTCAAGCCTATCGATTCGTAAACTATCGACGTAAGTAAACCTTATCTACGTATGAAGAAAAAAAGAATACTTTGGCTATTTCTCCTCAGTTTTCTCTGTGTAATTGGTCTACAAGCTCAGACGCGCAAGGTAAAACTGGTGCTAGTGGAGACGTCTGATGTGCATGGAAATTATTTTCCTTATGATTTTATCAACAATCGTCTTGGTCACGGAAGTATGGCTCGCATTAGTGCCTATATGAAACAATTGCGCCATGGACGTCGCGAACGAGGTAAGGGTATCGTCTTACTCGATAATGGAGATATCCTTCAAGGACAGCCTTCCGCTTATTATTATAATTACATAGACACTATTAGCACTCATCTTACGGCCGATGTACTCAACTATATGAAGTATGATGCTGCTACTGTGGGTAATCATGATGTGGAGACAGGTCATTCCGTATACGATCGTTGGGTTAAGCAATGCAATTTCCCTATGTTAGGTGCCAACGTAATTAGTGCTTCTGATAATCAGCCATATTGGAAACCCTATACAATTATAGAGCGTCAAGGAGTAAAAATAGCAGTGCTAGGTATGATTACACCATGTATTCCTAAATGGTTGCCTCGTAATCTATGGACAGGACTAAAATTTATCGATCTCATGGCTACCGCTCGGAAATATATGCCCGAGATGCAGCGTAAAGCCGATGTTGTAGTGGGCTTGTTCCATTCAGGTGTGGGCAATCCCGATGCCTATGCCGAAGGTTGTGAAGATGGCGCTTTGGCGGTGGCTCGAGAGGTGCCAGGATTCGATGTTGTATTCTGTGGTCATGATCATCGTCGGGCTTGTCAACAAGTGGTCAATACAGTGGGAGATACTGTATGGGTGCTCAATCCTGCCGCACAAGCCGAGGCAGTGGCGAAAGCCAATATTGTGGTAACATTTAAGGGAAGAAAAGTGGTAAAGAAGCATACCATCGGTAGCATTGTGGATATTAATAATATTGCTCCCGACACTTCCTTTATACACCATTTCTCTGTTCAATATGAAAGAATAAAGGCTTTTACTTCTAAGGTAATAGGTTATAATCAGCATGCAATGCAGAGCATACCCGCACTGTTTGGTTCGTCGGCTTTTATTGATTTCATCCACCAGATGCAGCTTTCTATCTCGGGAGCCGACATTTCCTTTGCTGCTCCGCTAGCGCTCGATGCTAAAGTGCCGCAAGGTGAAGTGCGTGTGAGCGATATGTTTAATTTATATCGTTATGAAAATCAACTCTACGTTGTGAAACTTACTGGTCGCGAGGTGAAAGACTATTTGGAGTATTCTTATTCGCTTTGGGTTAATCAAATGCATTCGGCCTCCGACCATCTGCTGCTTTTCCGCTCAGATGCAGAAACGTTGAGCAATCCCTGGCAACGTCTACAAAATCCATGTTATAATTTTGATTCCGCTATGGGCATTTGTTATACAGTAGATGTGACAAAACCTGTTGGTCAGAGGGTAAATATTACGCATATGGCTGATGGCACTCCTTTCGATTTTAATCATACCTATCGTTGTGCTCTTAGCTCCTATCGCGGAAATGGTGGAGGAGATCTCCTTACAAAAGGAGCAGGTATCAGCATTAACGACCTTCCGGGTCGTATTGTGTGGAGCACAGAGAAAGACTTACGCTACTATTTAATAATGGGTATAGAACGCCAAGGAACTATCAATCCTAGGCCACAATACACGTGGAAGTTTATTCCTGAAGAGTGGGTGGACGCCGCTCGCAAAAAGGATGAACTTCTGTTGAAATAAATCTAATTATAGGGTGAACTTATTCATTCTGATGATGGGATTTGTACAATATGGAAAGTGTAATCTGATGGTAAATGTTGCTCTCCCAAGGAAACGGGGAGGATGGATATGGTTGTGAGTATCGTGGGCTATGTGACAGAATTTACTATCCAAAAAGATGCTTTCAAGAGTATGTAAATCGCATATTAGAATAAGCCTCCTTATATTTTCAGAATCAATGGTCCTTATCCAACACAGAGCCTTGCGATTTTAACCGACTAGAATCTAAGGCTCTGTGTAAAATACTCTATGCATTTCTTTGCTCTTACGAAACTTCTCTTTATCTTTGCATTCGTTCTTCTGTGAGAAGTAAAGATCCAGTTAACAAGGAAAGGTGCTCGAGTGGTTGAAGAGGCACGCCTGGAAAGCGTGTAAACCCCTAAAGGGTTTCGTAGGTTCGAATCCTATCCTTTCCGCAATTGATAGTATATTTGTCCTGATTATCAATATTTTCAAAAGTAATGCGCGACACTTTGCGCGACACTTTTATAGATTCATCCCTTTTTATTGCTTGTTAAAGAATGTCATTGCGCTTCTTTTCGCTGAATCGGCAATGTCTATGTAGGACTGCATGGACTTGTAGTCGGAATGTCTGGTCCTTTTCATTACGATGCTAGGGGAAATGTACATCATTAGTGCATTGCAGATCATTAATGTATTGCAGATGAAGGTGTGGCGGCCGTAATGTGTTGTAATACCAATCCCAAAATTCGCTGACTAAAAAAGAAAAAAGCAATCGATCCATGGAATCGATTGCTTGATATTTGTTGGGGTACCCGGACTCGAACCAGGAAAGGCAGGACCAGAATCTGCAGTGTTACCATTACACCATACCCCAATCATTATGTGCTATATTGGAATTTTATAGCATTGAAAAGTTGTCTTTGTTGGGGTACCCGGACTCGAACCAGGAAAGGCAGGACCAGAATCTGCAGTGTTACCATTACACCATACCCCAATCGGGTGTATTTTAAGGATGCTCTCCTTAAATACGGGTGCAAAAGTACGATTTTTTGTAATATCTGCCAAACTTTTCGTTTGTTTTTTATAAAAATATTTTTTGAACATAGAACATGGAGAAGAGTTGGACGAGTGATGTTGTCAGTGGATAGTTTACCATCAAAATACGCTTTCCATATTGTGAAAATTCCATCATCTGAATAAATAGTCGCTAAGTATGTTTAGAATGTATGCGTTTCCCTAAAAAACAGAGTGGGGGAACTTGCAAAATGACGACCTTCACATTTTCTTAGCAAAAAGTCTGAAGAATGGATGATGTGAGAAAAAGAGACAGCCTATCGTCGATGAAGGGTAATGGGGAGATAGACTGGTGGTAAATGGATGGAAGGATGTGGGCAAATAAGATGTGTGTATTGTGTAAGGTGATGATAATCAGTTTATATACTATTATCGTGATGGAAATAGGGGACTTATGAAAGAATTTGTTCTACGTATGTGCGTGAACTGAAATGTGTGAGTTGATGAAAGAAAAAAGTGGTGCGGATTGCAGAGGTATGAATAATTGTTATTATCTTCGCAGTGAAGAGCATATTGTTCTTGCTGAAATGAAAATATAGATATGAAGTTTATATCGTGGAATGTTAACGGCCTACGGGCTTGTGATGGTAAGGGATTTCGCGAGAGCTTTGCTAAGCTCGATGCAGATTTCTTTTGTCTGCAAGAAACCAAGATGCAGCCGCATCAGCTTGACATGGAGTTTGAGGGCTATCGCTCTTATTGGAACTCGGCCGAAAAGAAGGGCTATTCTGGTACGGCCGTGTTTACGCGTCACGAACCACTTAATGTGGTCTGTGGGCTTGGTATTGATGAGCATGACCATGAGGGACGTGTGATTACGCTTGAGATGGAGAACTTTTATCTCGTAACTGTTTATACTCCAAATTCGCAAGATGGATTACGCAGACTCGACTATCGTATGACGTGGGATGATGCTTTCCGTCGCTACTTGCAAGAGCTAGATCAAAGAAAACCCGTCGTCGTGTGTGGAGATATGAATGTGGCTCATGAGGAAATAGACCTAAAGAATCCTAGGACGAATCGTAAGAATGCTGGTTTTACAGATGAAGAAAGGGCTAAGTTTACGGAACTCCTTAATGCTGGATTTACTGATACGTTTCGTTTTTTTAATCCAACACTCGAGGGTGCCTACTCATGGTGGTCTTATCGATTTCGTGCACGTGAGAAAAATGCAGGTTGGCGCATTGATTATTTTTTGGTGAGCAATCGTTTACAGTCGCACCTTCAATCGGCTATGATTCATAGCGAAGTAATGGGGTCGGATCATTGTCCTGTAGAGGTAGACATTGAATGGTGAGTCTCTGTATGATATAAAAGAATTTAGAATAAAGCATATGACATGGATAAACCTATCCACCTCCTGTGTGGGGCGGATAAGTGCTGTGCTCAGATGTGATTTTTCTATATAAAAGTATCACTTATGAAACAATTCTTAAAGTACGTGCTTGCTACTGTGGCGGGCATTATCCTTACGGGTATATTCGCAACGTTGCTGAGTATGCTCATGGTGTTTAGCATCATGCTAGCCGATAGTGGAAAGCCTTCCGTGAAGGATGGAAGTGTGTTGCGAATTTCGCTCAGCGGAACAGTGAAAGAACGAGCTGCTGAGAATCCTTTCGCCTCAATTTTGGGCAATGATAATGTGCAGGAACAAGGTCTTGATGATCTCATGACTGCCATTAAAGAAGCAAAGACAAACCCTGCTATTCGTGGTATATATCTTGAGGGAGGTGTGCTTTCCGCTGATTATGCCACATTACAAGAACTGCGTCGACAACTTGTGGACTTTAAGAAAAGTGGCAAGTTTATCGTGGCCTATGCCGACATGTATACACAAGGTTCTTATTATTTAGCTTCTGTAGCCGACAAGGTGATGGCGAACCCTGACGGCATGATTGATTGGCATGGTATTGCTGCTCAACCCATCTTTTTTACAGATCTGCTGAAGAAGGTCGGAGTGAAGATGCAAGTGTTCAAGGTCGGCACATTTAAGAGCGCTGTAGAGCCCTTTATCCTTACGCAGATGAGCGAACCCAATCGTTTGCAAGTGAAGGCTTATATTGGCGATATTTGGAATAATGTGTGTAAGGAGGTAGCTCAATCACGCCGCATCAGTGTGGATAAACTCAACCACTTGGCTGATAACTATTCAATGCTTGCTAGTCAAGAGAGCTATATAAAGAATCACCTAGCTGATACGCTGACTTATGCAGATGGCGTGCGTGATGCGCTTCGTCGTCTTAGCGGACAAGAGAAAGTTAGCTTTGTGACTCCCTCTGAACTAGCAAAACTCTATGAACCAGAGACTGGCAATGGTGAAGTGGCCGTTTATTATGCCGAAGGCGATATCGTGGATCAGGCAGCAACCGCTTCAGCCATAGGTAATACGTCGCAGATTGTGGGTTCAAAAGTAGTGGCCGACCTCGACCGTTTGGCAAATGACGATGATGTAAAAGCTGTTGTTTTGCGTATCAATTCGGGTGGCGGTAGTGCCTATGCTTCTGAGCAAATGTGGCGTGCTGTGCAATTACTCAAAAAGAAAAAGCCAGTAGTGGTTTCGATGAGCGGTATGGCAGCCTCGGGCGGTTATTATCTCTCGTGTGGTGCTGACTATATTGTGGCCGAACCTACCACGTTGACGGGAAGTATTGGTATTTTTGGCATGATACCCGATGCAACGGGGTTGCTCACCGAAAAGCTTGGTTTGCATTTTGATGTGGTGAAAACGAATCAAGCTTCCGACTTTGGTGCTCAAGGTCGTCCGTTCAATGCAGCTGAGGCTGAGGCCATGCAGGGCTATGTCAATCGTGGTTATCAACTATTCTTAAAGCGTGTGGCTGCGGGCAGAAAACTCACCATAGAACAAGTAGATAAAATTGCACAAGGTCGTGTGTGGACGGGCAATCAAGCACTTGGAATTAAACTCGTAGATAAACTCGGTTCGCTTGATGATGCCATTGCAGTGGCGGCCAAGCGTGCTAAACTGAAAATTTATAGTATTGCTTCCTATCCCGACAAGGCTTCGTGGATGGATAATCTGCTCAACTCTACTGTGAAACGCGACTATATGGAGGAAAAGATGCGTGCTGCTTTGGGCGAATATTATGCTCCGATACAGTTTGTTAGCACCTTGCGTAGCCTAGATGGCCGAAGTAGCTTGCAAGCGCGTCCTTTCTATATGATCAATCTGAAGTAAGTCTCCATTCATGAAACTTAATAAGTTTCTATTCGTTCTTGTGCTAGCTCCGCTCTCGTGGGTGTGGGGGGTGGTGACTGCAGTGAGAGGTTGGATGTTTCGTGTGGGGTGGTTACGGTCTCGCTCGTTCGATGTTCCCCTTATTTGTGTGGGCAACCTTGCCGTGGGGGGCACTGGCAAAACTCCTCATGTGGAGTATATCCTCCGCTTGCTTCATAAGCAAGGCTACCGCGTGGCGATGCTCTCTCGAGGTTATGGTCGTCATACGAAAGGTTACGTGTTGGGTACATCGCAGACCCTTGCAACCGAGATGGGGGATGAGCCTTATCAAGTGATGCATAATTGTCCTTTTGCTCAGGTGGCAGTGTGCGAGAAACGCGTGGAGGGTGTGGAACGCCTCTTGCGTGATGTTCCCGATATTGATGTCATTGTGCTCGATGATGCTTATCAGCATCGGTATATTCGTGCGGGACTCAATATCCTTCTGACTGAAGCCCATCGACTTTATACGCACGACCATTTGTTGCCATGGGGACGTCTCCGTGAATCGCCCTCGGCAGCTCGACGGGCACAAATCGTGGTGGTCACGAAATGTGAGGCTGGTGAATATCCGCCATTGGAGGTACTGCCATTGCAAAGATTGTATTATAGTCGGATTACTTATAGCCCATTGCAATCTGCATGGACAGAGGGAAAGGTTCTTCCTATGGATGAGGCTTCTTCCATCAAGTCTCAAAGAGGCCCTTTTCCTTGTGATCAAGTGCTGCTCATCGCAGGTATCGCCAATCCTGCCCCCTTGGCATATTTCTTACAGAAGAGAGCTTTGAAAGTGACCACCCTTGAGTTTCGCGATCATCATGACTATACTTCCGCTGATGCGCAGCATATAGCAGAAGTTTGGGTCAAGGGAAACTATGCTTGGGCTATTACTACGCAAAAAGACGAAGAACGTTTGCGTACTATCAGACATTTGCTTCCGCAAAAATTAAGAGATCACCTTCTCGTTCAGCCCATTACAGTGAGCGTTGAGGCGGCCTCCGATCAGGAAATATCATTTAATCAATCCATCTTACAATATGTTAGAGCAAATCAAAGAAACCGCAGCGTGGATTAAAGAACACACGCAGATGCGTCCTCGCACCGCAATCATCTTAGGTACAGGCCTTGGACATTTAGCTGAGGAAATTGAAATAGAAGACGAATTCCCTTATAAAGATATCCCCAACTTTCCCGTAAGTACGGTGGAGGGGCATAGTGGTAAGCTAATATTCGGTCGTTTGGGTGATAAAGATGTGATGGCACTTCAAGGCCGTTTCCATTATTATGAGGGTTATGATATGAAGCAGGTAACATTCCCTGTTCGTGTGATGTACGAACTGGGCATCAAGACGCTCTTTGTGAGCAATGCTTCTGGGGGCATGAATCCCAATTTCAAAATTGGCGACCTTATGCTCATCACCGACCACATCAACTTTATGCCCGAGCATCCGCTCCATGGTCCGAACTTCCCCACAGGCCCTCGTTTCCCAGATATGCACGAAGCCTACGATCATGAACTACTCAATATGGCTCGTAGCATAGCCAAGGAAAAGGGCATTCGCACCGTTGAGGGTGTTTATCTTGCCACTCAAGGCCCCACGTTTGAAACCCCCGCAGAGTATCGTATGTACCACATTTGGGGAGCTGATGCCGTAGGTATGTCCACGGTACCAGAAGTGATTGTGGCTCATCATTGTGGCATTCGCACTTTTGGTATTAGTATTATAACCGACCTCGGTGTGGAAGGAAAGATTGTGGAAGTAAGCCACGAAGAAGTGCAGCGAGCTGCCAATGCTGTTCAGCCTCTGATGGCCGATATATTCCGCGAAATGGTACATCGTATCGATTAAAATTCTTATTATATATATGTCTAGCAGTGCTTTTATGAAGCGATTAATTTTCGTGAGAGCACTGCTATGTTTGTTTTGGTACATTTGCACGTAGTTCTTTGCATCTTTGTTTTAAAAAAAGTTTGTAGAACTATAAAAAGTGCGTATATTTGCCGATGAAACATTCGCCGAAGTCTTGATTTTTCAAGAGGGAGGTGTAGGGTTCGTATATGGAAAGGCGTTTATTGACGCATTGTTTCGACGTGTATGAACTTCGCAACTTCAGATTCAGTTTCGAGACAAGGCAACGATAGATGCCCATGGGTATGTATTTTAAAGTATGCAAGCCATTCGTGCATCCATGTTCTAAGAGGTGAATCTCTTAGAGTAGAGGTTTGTTATGAATGCTTAGGTGCTGAAAATAAATCATATCGGCGTGGGTTTCTTTGCGTTGCTCGTTTCAAACTGAAAGGGTGATGCGAAGACCTATACACGTGGGACGAGTGGCTATATAAGTTCCCGCGCTTTTTCCGTATATAGCATAGTTTCTAATATATTAAAGGGTAGACTGCTTGGGGAACTTGCAGAATTAGCCACAGATTAAATATGCCGACGTTTAAATTTCTAAAGCCGATACGAAAACACGAGGTGAAAAGTCTACATAGCCGTTTTTATATACTTCTGCTTCTATTGATTATGCAGATGCGAATGCCCATTCTTGCTACTCATAATGGTCGAATAGAGCTACACATAGAGTACCCAGGGCAACTTGTCAAGCTTATAGGGGAACATTTGAAATATAAAGTCACAAGTTTAAAACTGACGGGTGTAGTGGGTAGTAGCGATGTAGCACTCATAAGAGACATGGCGGGATGTGATGTAGATGGAAAGGCTACGAATGGCAAATTAGCGTATGTCGATTTGCGTGAGGCTCAATTGGTGGCTGATGGTGGATTGTACTATCGCAAAAAATCTGTATGCTACATGGTTAATAATGTTGTGGGGAACTGTATGTTTAGAGATTGTAAGAGCCTAAAACGTCTGTATTTGCCAGATACTATTTGTAAAATAGGGGCAGAAGCTTTCAGTGGATGCTCTGCTTTAGAGGAGATAAATGTGCCTAATGCGGTGAAGTCTGTGGGGGATCTTGCTTTTAACGGATGCATTCGATTGCGTCATTTGCGTATTCCTGCATCAGTTAAGCAGATTGGTGGGGGCGCTTTTCTAGGTATGGGTACAGTCTCTACCTGCAACTTAATTAGTGAGAGCGAATATCCGCTTATTGCGCAATATGTCATATTTTCCTCTGATAATCATATTATTCTTCAAGTGCCTCAATCGGCTTATGAGATGTATGTTATCAGTAATTGGGGAGAAGCGCAACAGATCCTCGGCGATAATGAATAATGCCTTAGTAAATAGTTAGCTCTTTCTTATAACAATAAAAGATGGCGCTAGGGAATCAAAGTAGTTACATTTGAACTGCTCTGATTCCCTAGCGCCATCTTTTATTGTTAAATTCCTCGTTAAAAGGAAAAAATGGCTTTTAGTGCGAAAAACACGATAGGGACGAGAAGTGAAGGAAGAAGATTGATTGTTTTACAATCCTTAATGTGGAGCACACCCAACCCTGAGGCGGTGATGAGAATACCGCCGACAAGGGAAACTTCGGCGATGAGTTCTTCGGAGATGAATGATCTTGACAAGAGGGCAATGCCATAGATAATTGACATCCAGAGAAACACAGCAACGGAGGTGAACATTACCCAAAAACCATAGGAAGAAGCCACCACAATCATGGTGACGAGATTGAGTGTAGCAGCAGTCATAAGGTAGGTGTTGTCATCGTAGAGGGCACTCATTACGGGACCCATCATGGCGAGTGTGCCAACGCAGCAAAGGAGAATACTCGTGGTGATACCTTCGGAAAGGTTGGTGGTGGAGATGCGGCGTGTAGCACGTTCCATGCGTTGGTCCATTTTGAGCAGTGTGCCCACCAGTCCGCCGATAGAGAGGCAGAAGATGAATAGGGCGGGATAGTGGGTCTTCTGCATACTTTCGATGGCTACATTCAGACCGAGGGCGATGGCACAGAGCCCCATGGCCGTGTTGAGCACGGTGATATACTTTTCTTTAATACCACGTTTAAACAGTGCTCCAATGGCACTGCCCACGATGACGGCAATAGCGTTGATGATAATAGCGTACATGAATATATTTTATGGTTGATTGATTGCGATGGATGCTTTTTTCGTTTGCGTGGCTAGAAGCGCTTGCTTGGGTGAGGAAGTGTTCCTTTTCGCAGAAAGTTACGTAGGGTGGAATATTGAGGTTACGCCAGTGGCAATAAAGGAGGAGAACTTTTGTCGTGGAGAAGTAATGTAAAAGAGGTGAAACTTCAAGAAACTGAAACCTTTGTTAATCCTCTTCGTTTGTTTTCCAATTAATCAAATATACGCGCTCTGTGGTGCGAGTAAAAGCGGTGTAGAGCCAGCGTAGATAGGGGCCTCCTGCATCATCGGCAGGCACGAACCCTTGGTCCACGTAGACGCGCGCCCATTGTCCGCCTTGTGCTTTATGGCAAGTCACTGCATAGGCATATTTTATTTGCAGTGCGTTGTAGTAAGAATCTTGACGCAGTGCTTTGAGTCGGTCGCGCTTGGTGGGGATGTGCTGGTAGTCAGACAGAATGCGTTCGTAGAGTTGTTCGTTTTCCTCGCGTGTAAGCGATGGCGATTCACTCTTGAGCGTGGAGAGCAGTAGACGACAATCCATTTCGAAGTCGGCATAATCGGGGAAACGTAGTGTGGCATCGGCAAAACGAAATCCATATTGCTCGTGTACATTGCGCACCCGAATCACTTCCGCCGTGTCGCCGTTGGCAATAAAATTAAAGGGTAGAGTTTCGTCCTTTTGAAGCGTCTTGGCTAGTTGCGCTGTCCAAAAGTAATTATTCTTTACAACCATAATCAAATCGCCTCGGGTGAGTTCGTCTTCACGATCGAATATGCGCGATCGAATGCCTTCGTTGTATATATTGGCACGTTTGTTAGAGCGTGTCACGACAATCACCTCGTCCGAACCAAATTCTTGATAGTCGCTCACAAGGCTCTCGATGAGTTCTGTGCCTGGCAGTGCACGCACCTCGCCATGCCTGTCTGTATGAATAGGGGGTATGCCATTGAATTCTTCTGTAAGCAATGTACGCAAAAGCGTGGCTCCGCTGAGCACATCGCTCTGGCTTTTCTGACGCACCACTTCTGTAAGGTCGGCGCTACCTACGAGTAATCCATAGCCACGAAGCACATCATCGCTTAGCGCCGGACTATCCTCCTCTCCTACGGGAGGTAATTGAGCCGTGTCGCCCACCATGAGCAGTCGACAACCTTCGCCCGAATAGACATAACGGATAAGATCATCGAGAAGTTCACCCGTTCCAAAGAGTGATTGCCCCATAGAGCCTGTGCCGCTACTCAACATGGAAGCCTCGTCAACGATGAAGAGCGCATGGCGCAGTTTGTTATAGCCCAGGGAAAATCGTGTGCTTTCTCCTTGGAATGTCTGTTGGCGGTAGATTATGCGATGAATGGTATAGGCCGCTTCGCCAGCGTGGTGGGAGAAAACCTTGGCTGCACGCCCTGTGGGTGCAAGGAGCACAACTTCGCGCTTGAGCATTCGCATTACTTTAACCAGTGCACCTACGAGCGACGTCTTGCCCGTGCCCGCGTAGCCGCGCAAGATGCAAGCCGCATCAGCTTTTGGGGTGCAGATAAAGTGGGAGAGAAGCAAGGCTGCGCGTTGTTGCCCCGGCGTGAGGGCGAAGCTAAACTGCTTTGCAATGAGTGCTTTTATTTCATCGCTGAGCATGAGCCGAGGGTTTAAGAAGCATCAGTGCATAGAGACCAATGCCTACGAAACAGACGAGGGGAACAATGAAGGCTTGCGCCATGTTGCTATAATCGGCAATGAGTCCCATGAGCAAAGGAGCTACAGCGCCCCCCACGATACACATGATTAGATACGACGAAGCTTGCTTCGTATGCTCGCCTACACCGCGGAGGGCTAGGGCAAAGATGGTGGGAAACATGATGCTCTCGCATAGATAGCATAGTAGAAATGCTGCGATGCCCATGCTGCCCGCTCCCGTGAGAAGAATGGCCATAGCTATGATAGCTCCTAGGGCGCAACAGAGCAGTACACGCTCAGATTGCACGATTGCCATAACCCAACTGCCGCCCATGCGGCCCACCATGAAGAGCGCCATAGCTCCGAACCCAAGAAGATTGGCCGCGGAAGCACGATTCATATTTGAAAACTCTGTGACGTAGTTGATAAAGAAACTATTAATGCCTGTCTGCGCTGCTACATAGAGAAAAAGCGCTACCATGCCCACTACGAAGTTGCGGTGAGTCCAAAGACCTCTGGGGGCTACCTTTGTGTGGGCAGCCGTTTGTGTGTTATCTTTCGTAGTGCATTCTTTTATCCCCTGCTGGGTTGACTCTTTCGATGAAATGTTGCTTGTTGCTTCCACTTCGGGTAACTTCGCTCGTACAAAGATTGCGGCTACAAAGAGAACTATGATGCCGATGATGGCATAGGGAACGGAAATGGAGGCATGGTTTGCTTGTTGTGCAAAGAGAAATTGACCACCCACGATGGGACCAACAATCCAACCTAGTCCGTTGAACGACTGCGAGAGGTTGATGCGGCGCTCGGCATCGTGCTGATTGCCTAGAACCGTCACGTAAGGATTGGCTGCCGTCTCCAAACAAGTAAGTCCGCAACCGATAACGAAAAGAGAGAAAAGGAAAAATGGAAACGAATTGAGTTGACCGCCTGGGATAAATAGTAAGGCACCGATACCATAAAGCAGAAGCCCCGTGAGCACACCTCCTCGGTAGCCCAAACGGCGAATTATCTGACCAGCGGGCAAGGCCATAAGAAAGTAGCCCCCATAGACCACGGCTTGCACTAGTGCCGACTCAGTCTTGCTCACACCGAGTGTATCCTGAAAATGCTTGTTGAGCACATCGAGGATGCTATGGGCAAATCCCCAAAGGAAAAATAGAGAGGTCACTAAAACATAGGGCCACAAGTAGTTGTGTCCGTCGGCCGTCTGCACGATGTTTATTCTTTTTTGATTCATTGGATTGACTGATTTTCTGTGAAGTTCTGCAGATTGGACGTAGTATCCAAGGGTGGAGTAGTATGAGTTGAGTTGCAAAAGTAAGAAAAAACTAAAGAATCTCAAAATCAACAGCTTTCAATTGATGTAAAATTGATTGAAGTGCGCATATAAAAAAGTGTGCATGGTGCTTTTTACAAGATGCAAGATATTTCGTTCTGTGGGCGATGTGTTCTTTGCGTCGGCTTTATCATGGATTTATTGAGTGTATTTATGGGAATGAGATACTTTGCTCTCGTTTTTGAGTAGACTTGTTGTCTGTTGTGTGTAGCCGATACGAGACGATTCGTCCGCAGAATGGGGAAGTGAAAGTCAAAAAAACAAGTTCCGGTTTTAACTTGAGCGGGCAGAATCTGAAACTTTGATCGTAGTTGTTAACTAGTGCGTTGCAGTGTCCTCTTAAAGTATATTGTTGTTAGACTAAAAGGCCGTTGAAGTTTTCTTAGAACGTTATCTAAGTCATCGTCCCTCGACCGAAGGACATGCGTCCCCCGACCGAAGGACATGCGTCCCTCGACCGAAGGACATGCGTCCTTCGACCGAAGGACGATAACATGAACGGCTTTTTCGCGTAACTTGAATGCCCATGTAGAGATAATTATTCCAAGTTTCGCTTTTAACTTCAGCGAGCTTTTATCGCCATTATCGGCTGCGTCTCAGCAATTCAAGCAAGCTTGATTGCATTCGACTTGCACGATAATTCAGCCCGCCTTGACTAAATCCGAAATGAAGATGAGTATTCCCAACCACATGCCCGCGAGATAAGGAAACGACTTTCTTTAGAGAAAGCTTGAATCAAAAACAAGTTTTTCCCTTGTTTCTCGCTCGTCTTGCGCAAACTTTTACTTTGTGCAAGTTAGGTTGTGGCTCGGAAGAGAAAAGCAAAAAACAAGTTTTTTCCTTTGTCCTTCGCTCGCCTTGCACTAACTTTGCACTCGCAAAAGACGAAACAACGTGAACAAGGGCTGCTATGTGAGTGCGCTCATGGAGTGTACAACTGGTAAAAATCAACTGCAAGCGGCGGACAAGTGTGTCCGTTCGCTGATTTTTTGTGTCCGCACGTCAGGGTGCCCTATGCCCTAGATAGTGCGGACTTTTCGTCTTGCACACAGGCAAGACTCTTGGAATCGTAGGTGACGTTGGAAGCAGGTGTCTTAGGGCGGAAATGCAAAGCGTGGAGCTAGATAAGTGATAGTTTCCTGACAAGCGAAGCCTGAGACAAAAAGCGAAATAAATAACATTATTAACAATAACATTTAAAGAGCTATGAACTTTACCTTATTTGTCACTGCATTGCTGACAGGGTTGGCGTTCGTAGGCGTAGTGACGATTTTGGCTAAGCTGATTTCGCCGCGAAGCTACAACGCTCAGAAGGAGGAAGCTTATGAATGTGGTATCCCTACTCGTGGACGCTCATGGATGCAGTTCCGCATAGGTTACTACCTCTTTGCCATCCTTTTCCTGATGTTCGACGTTGAAACGATGTTCCTCTTCCCTTGGGCCGTCGTGATGCGCTCATTCGGTCCTGCTGGATTGCTGAGCGTGCTCTTCTTTCTGTTTATATTAGTTCTAGGCTTAGCATATGCCTGGAGGAAAGGAGCGTTGAAATGGCAATGAAAAGAGCAAAAATTAAGTCGATTCCTTACGAGGAATTCAAGGACAACGAAACTTACGAAAAGCTCGTTGAAGAACTCAATGCGGGCGGCGCGAATATCATTGTGCGCAAGCTCGACGACCTCATCGACTGGGGCCGTTCTAACTCTCTTTGGCCGCTAACATTCGCTACCTCATGCTGTGGTATCGAATTCATGGCCGTGTGTGCTGCACGTTACGATATTGCTCGTTTTGGATTTGAGGTGACACGAAACTCACCTCGTCAGGCCGACGTGATTCTGGTATGTGGTACAATCACCACAAAGATGGCACCGGTGCTCCGTCGCCTCTACGACCAGATGGCCGATCCAAAGTATGTAGTAGCTATCGGCGGTTGCTCTATCTCGGGCGGACCGTTTACGAAGTCATACCACGTGCTCAATGGTGTGGACAAGATTATTCCCGTCGACGTATACGTACCTGGATGTCCTCCCCGCCCCGAAGCATTCCTTTATGGTATGATGCAGTTGCAGCGTATTGTGAAAGTAGAAAACTTCTTCGGTACAACTAACCGCAAGCAGAAGGATCCCTTCAAGATTGCTGCCGAAGAAAAAGAAGAAACCATTTATAAACAGGAAGAAGAGGCATGAGCGAAGAATTGAATCCTACAGCTAAAGAGCAGGGCGCTGAGGCACAGAAGCCTGCAGCACCCGCAGCAGCCCAGGCACAGCAGCCCGCTGCACCTGCAGCAGGAACAAAGCCTGCCGTGGCTCGTCCTGCCGCCGCACGTCCGGCAGCAGCTCCTGCTAAGCCTGCCGTAAACGAACTGAAGCCTACCCTTATCGAAGCTGCCAATCTGCACGCTGAGATGAAGCGCTTACACGACGAAGAGGGCATGGACTTCCTGCTCAACCTCGTGGGTGAGGACTGGATGGAAGATGGTATCGGTGTGGTCTACCAACTCGAAAATACCATCAACCACAAGCAGGCTTGCGTAAAGTGCGTCGTGATGGATCGCGAGAATCCGATGATTCCCTCGGTGAGCGACCTTTGGGATATTGCCAATGTATACGAACGCGAAGTGTTCGACTACTATGGCATCATCTTTACCAACCATCCCGACATGCGTCGTCTCTTTATGCGCGAAGATTGGGTGGGCTATCCTTTCCGTAAGGATAACGATCCCGAGAAGGACAATCCCTTCGATCCGCAGCATATGACCAACGAACCGTTGGCCGACGTGACTTATGAATATCAGCTCCAGCAGGATGGCTCGATCCAAAAGGTTGAGCATCAGATCTTCGGCGATGACGACTATGTGGTGAACATTGGTCCGCAGCACCCCTCTACTCACGGTGTGCTCCACTTCCGCGTTGACCTCGAGGGTGAGACTATCCGCAAGGTAGACCCCATCTTGGGCTATATCCACCGTGGCGTGGAGAAGATTAGCGAGAAGATGACTTATCCGCAGACGTTGGCTCTGACCGACCGTTTGGACTATCTCGGTGCAATGCAGAATCGTCACGCATTGTGTATGTGTATCGAACAGGCCATGGGCGTAGAGGTGAGCGACAGAGTGAAGGTGATCCGTACCATCATGGACGAACTCCAGCGTATTGACTCTCACATTCTTTTCTTTGGCTGTCTGTGTCAGGACCTCGGTGCAACCACCGCCTTCCTCTATGCATTCCGCGATCGTGAGAAGATTCTCGACATCTTCGAGGAAACTTGCGGCGGACGCTTGATCCTGAATTACAACACCATCGGCGGTGTGACTTATGATATCCACCCCAACTTCCAGAAGCGTGTGAAGGAATTTATCACAACCATGCGTAAGAATATCAAGGAATACCACGATATCTTCACTGGCAACGTGATTTTCCAAAACCGTTCGAAGGGGGTAGGCGTGCTCACTAAGGAGCAGGTGATATCCTTTGGTTGTACGGGGGGTACAGGACGTGCTTCAGGATGGCACAACGACTTGCGTAAGATTCGTCCTTACGCTGCTTACGACCGCGTACAGTTCAACGAGGTGGTACGTACAGAGGGCGATAGCTTCGCTCGTTACATGATCCGTATGGATGAAATCTTAGAGAGTCTCAATATCATAGAGCAACTCATCGACAATATTCCCGAAGGCAGCTATCAGGAGAAGATGAAGCCTATCATCAAGCTTCCTGTGGGTACTTTCTTCAGCGAAGTGGAAGGTAGCCGTGGCCGCATGGGGGTATTTATCGAGAGCAAGGGCGATAAGAGTCCTTACCGCTTGCACTACCGCTCTACAGGTTTGCCCCTCGTAGCCGTGATGGATACCGCTTGCCGTGGCAATATGCTTGCCGACTTGATCACAATCGGCGGTACGGTGGACTATGTGGTGCCTGATATTGATAGATGATGAGGAGTTTGAAGTTTTGAGGTTATAAGGTTATAAAGTTACCTTAAGCCTTATTATAACTTCTCTATCTAATCTCCAATAATTAACACAAATGCAAAAATCAGACTCTCTGTTCTCATTCGAAGGGCTCAAGGTGTGGCAAGAGGCAAGGCTGTTAACAAAAATAGTCTATCAGTTCACCCTTCGGTTGCCCGATTATGAGAGGTACGCATTAGGCAATCAAATAAGACGTGCTATGATATCTGTTACGTCGAATATAGCAGAAGGAAGCGCACGTTTTTCCTACAAAGAGAAAATTCATTTCCTTGAAATAGCCTATGGCTCATTAGCTGAAGTTTATAATCAACTGGTGGTAGGCTCTGACTTGGATTATTTTCCACTTGAGGAAATTGAGTCCTTGAAACCCGCTTTTGAGTTTGTTGCGAAACTTATCAGAGGACTGAAATATAAATTTGCAGAGAATCTAAATTCATAAGTTATACGTTCTTGGGAAATGAGCGAGTAAAGGTAACTTTATAACCTCATAACCTAAAAACTAAAAACTGATTTATGTTTGACTTTAGTATAGTAACATCTTGGCTACACAACTTCCTTACAGGTACATGTGGCTTTGCTGAATGGGGCGCGATCCTTACGGAGAGCATCCTCGTGGCATTGGTCATCATCACCCTGTATGCCGTGTTTGCCATCGCCCTCATCTACATGGAGCGTAAGATTTGTGCATTTTTCCAATGCCGTCTCGGACCGATGCGTGTAGGTAAATGGGGTATACTCCAGGTGTTCAGCGACGTATTTAAGATGCTGACCAAGGAGATTATCAGTATGCGACAGACCGACCTCTTCCTGCACAACTTGGCTCCGTTCCTCGTAGTGACAGCTTCGATGGTCACATTCTCATGTCTGCCATGGAACAAGGGTGCGCAGATTATCGACTTTAATGTCGGCGTATTCTTCTTCCTTGCTATGTCGTCGATTGGCGTAGTAGGTATCCTGCTTGCAGGTTGGAGTTCTAACAATAAGTACTCTCTCATCGGTGCCATGCGTAGTGGTGCACAGATTATCAGCTATGAGCTGTCAATCGGTATGACTATGTTGGCAATGATCTGCTTGACCGGTACAATGTCGTTTAGCGAGATTTGCAACGATCAGTATCTCAATGGTTGGAACATCTGCCGTGGTCACATTCCCGCAGTCATTGCCTTCTTGATCTATCTCGTAGCAGGAAATGCTGAGTGTAACCGTGGTCCGTTCGACTTGCCCGAATGCGAGAGCGAGTTGACCGCTGGTTACCACACAGAGTATTCAGGTATGCACTTCGGCTACTACTACTTGGCAGAATACCTCAACCTCTTCATCTGCGCTGGTATGGCTACTACCATCTTCCTCGGTGGTTGGGCTCCACTTCACATCTACGGCCTCGAAGCCTTCAATGGTGTGATGGACTACATCCCCGGTGCTGTATGGTTTATTGGTAAGACGTTCTTCGTGGTGTTCTTGCTCATGTGGCTACGTTGGACCTTCCCCCGCTTGCGTATCGACCAGATACTCTCGCTCGAGTGGAAGTATCTCGTGCCCTTCAGCATGGTAAACCTCATCCTTATGGCACTCTGCGTGGCTATGGGATGGACGTTCTAAGTAAATAGTTGAAAAGTTTAGAAGTTTATGAAGCCAAGAGGTATCCTCTCAACTCTTAAACTTTTAGACTCTAAAACTTCAAAGCGTTATACAATGGAAGAAAAAAGCTATATAGGCGGTGTAGTAAGCGGCTTGAAGAGCCTCGGCACAGGTCTGAAGACGACCATGCGCGAGTTCTTTACTCCGAAAATCACCGAGCAATACCCCGAGAATCGCGCGACGAACCAGATGTTCGATCGTTTCCGCGGTTCGCTCACCATGCCCCACAATGAGCAGAATGAGCACAAGTGTGTGGGTTGCGGAATCTGCCAGATGCAATGCCCCAACGGTAGCATCAAGGTGACCAGCGAAATGTATGAAACTCCCGATGGCAAGAAAAAGAAACGCCTCGTGAAGTATGAGTACGACCTGGGCTGCTGCATGTTCTGCATGCTCTGTACACGCGCTTGCCCCCATGGTGCCATCACCTTCGACCAGAGCTACGAGAACGCCGTGTTCGACCGCTCAAAACTCGTCAAGGTGCTCAACCATCCGGGTAGCCATGTAGAAGAAAAGAAATAATTAGTATAGTTGAAAAGTTGAAAGTTGAGAAGTTAAGAAGATGCTCTTGCATTCAATCCAGTGCAGATACTCATGCTTTCTCAAGAAGAGGATTCAAGGCGGTGAGAATAATAAAGCATACGCTTAACTCTTAAACTTTTAAACTCTTAACTTCAAGAAAAGAAAATGAATTCACAAAACATCATGTTCGTCATCTTGGCCGTGCTGATGGTGCTTTCGTCAATTGCTACGGTATTGACAAAGAGCATTGTACGTGCAGCCACATACCTGTTCTTCGTGCTCTTGGGCACAGCAGGCATGTACTTCTTGATGGGCTACACATTCCTCGGTGCTGCGCAGGTAATCGTTTACGCTGGCGGTATCATCGTGCTCTATGTGTTCTCTATCTTGCTGACAGAAGGTGCGAAGGATCAGGAAATCTTCAAGCGTAAACTGAAAGATGCCTCATGGGGCTTCCTTCTCTCGCTCGTAGGATTCCTTACGTTCGGCTGGATTGTGCTCTCTCACAATTTTAAAGCCGCAATCCTCACTGCACCCAGCGAGACAGCAAGCCAAGTTACAACAATTCAGTCAATAGGACAAAACATGCTCTCATCGGGCGATAACGGCTACCTGCTTCCCTTCGAGGCTGTCAGTGTGCTTTTGCTCGCTTGTATCGTAGGTGCATTGGTGATTGCCCGCAAACGCTAGTAGAATTGAAAGTTGAAAAGATTAGAAGTTGAAAAGTTAAGCATAAAGCTTCAACAGATTGAAAAGCATTTTACAACGTGTCGAAGTATGCGATGCAATTTATGCAATAGCAACATGTAAGAAGGTGACTGCTAAACTGATAAACTTTTAAACTGATAAACTTTAAAAGAACAAATCATTATGATTCAGATAGAATATATCCTGATAATCTCAGCCATCATGATGTTTGCCGGCGTTTTCGGATTCTTGACTCGCCGCAGCACATTGGCCATCCTTCTTTCGGTGGAGCTGATGCTCAATGCCACCGACTTGAACTTTGCAGTGTTTAACCGTATGCTTTATCCCGACGGTTATGAAGGCTACTTCTTTGCACTCTTCTCCATCGCCATCTCGGCAGCTGAAAGTGCCATCGCAATTGCCATCATGATCAACATCTACCGCATGATTAAGAATATCCAGGTGGGTGAACTCGAGAAGATGAAGTGGTAAATAAAAAAGTTGAAAAGTTGAAGAGTTGATAAGTTAAGAGATTACTCCCATATATATAATGTGTCGGAGTGAGTCGCAAGGATCTCTACAAGAGAACTCGATACGAACAGCGACCTCTAAACTCTAAACTCTTAAACTCTTAAACTATAAAAAACAATGGATTATACAATTCTTATACTTTTGCTGCCATTCTTCTCGTTCCTCCTACTGGGAGTGTTCGGAAAGTGGTTCAGCCATAAAGCAGCGGGATTGGTAGGTACTGTCGTATTAGGTGCCGTAGCCGTGATGGCTTACTACACTGCATACCAGTATTTCTTCCTCACTCCGCGTACGGCAGAAGGCGTGCTTCCTACGCTCATGCCCTACAACTTTCAGTGGCTGCCTTTCTTCGTGAAAGGACTCAGCTTCGATATGGGTATCATGCTCGACCCCATCTCGGTGATGATGCTTATCGTCATCTCTACCGTATCGCTCATGGTACACATCTATTCGTTCGGCTATATGCATGGTGAACGCGGATTCCAGCGCTACTATGCATTCCTCAGCCTCTTCACCATGTCAATGCTTGGCTTGGTAGTAGCTACCAACATCTTCCAGATGTACATGTTTTGGGAATTGGTGGGTGTTTCTTCTTACCTCCTCATTGGTTTCTACTACACTTCGCCCGCAGCTATTGCAGCTAGTAAGAAAGCATTCATCGTAACTCGTTTCGCCGACCTCTTCTTCTTGATCGGTATCCTTATCTATGGTTACTATTGCCATTCATTCGGTTTCGAGTTCTGCCAAGAGGGCTTCGCTCAGGGCGCTATGATGCTTCCTACAGCTTTGTTCCTCATGTTTATCGGTGGTGCTGGTAAGAGTGCAATGTTCCCCCTCCACATCTGGCTTCCCGATGCAATGGAAGGTCCTACCCCTGTGTCGGCCCTTATCCATGCCGCAACGATGGTTGTAGCAGGTGTGTTCCAGATTGCTCGTCTCTTCCCCTTGTGGATAGAGTATGCTCCCAGCACACTCCACATCGTAGCTTGGGTAGGCGCATTCACCGCTTTCTATGCCGCAGCTGTCGCATGCTGCCAGAGCGATATCAAGCGCGTGCTAGCTTTCTCTACCATCTCACAGATTGCCTTCATGATGGTATCGCTCGGTGTCTGCACCGAATTTGCTACGGGTCACGAACACGTGGGTTCGCTTGGCTACATGGCTTCCATGTTCCACCTCTTCACTCATGCCATGTTCAAGGCTCTCTTGTTCTTGGGTGCTGGTTGCATTATTCATGCTGTTCACAGCAATGAAATGTCGGCCATGGGCGGTCTGCGTAAGTACATGCCTATCACGCACATCACGTTTTTGATCGCATGTTTGGCTATTTCAGGTATACCTCCCTTCTCAGGTTTCTTCTCAAAGGATGAGATTCTGACTGCAGCATTTGCTTACATGCCCGCTATGGGATGGATCATGACAGCCATCGCTGCGATGACCGCGTTCTATATGTTCCGTCTCTACTTCGGTATCTTCTGGGGCACAGAGAACAAGCAACTCCATGCAGAGCATACTCCGCATGAAGCGCCTCTGACCATGACCTTCCCCTTGATGTTCTTGGCAGTGGTAACTTGCGTAGCAGGCTTCATTCCTTTCGGCCACTTCGTAAGTGCTGATGGTCAGCTTTACGATATTCACCTCGACTGGAACGTAGCAGGTACGAGCATCATCATCGCAGTAGCTTCTATCTTCCTTGCCACTTATATGTATATGGGCGAACGTCAGCCCAAGGCCGACGCTATGGCAGAGAAGTTTGCCAAGCTCCATCGTTGGGCTTACAAGCGTTTCTACATGGACGAGGTTTACCAGTATATTACTCATCGTATCATCTTTGCCCACATCTCCAAGCCCATCGCATGGTTTGATCGTCACGTCATCGACGGATTCTTCAACTTCTTGGCATGGGGCGCAAATGCGCTCAGCTTCCGCATCCGTGGCTTGCAGGGCGGTTCCGTTCAGGCATACGCTTATGTATACTTGCTCGGTCTGCTCATCGTGTTGGCAATTGCAGCGTTGGCATAATATAAGTTGAAAAGTTGAGGAGTTGAAAAGTTAAGATGATGCTCTTCGCACGAAGACTATCCTCTTGGCTCATAAACTCTTAGACTCTTAAACTAAAAAGAAACAAAACAATGAATTTTCTATCATTATTCGTATTGATTCCGCTTGTCATGCTGCTTGGATTGTGGCTGGCAAGAGATGTGAAGGGCGTACGTGCGGTGATGGTCACAGGTAGCTCGCTGTTGCTCATCTTGGCAGCCTACCTCACCATAACCTTCCTCGGCGACCGCGCAGCAGGAGCCACTGACGAAATGCTCTATACCGCATCGTTCAATTGGTTTGAGCCGCTTCACATCAAATATTCCGTGGGCGTCGATGGCATCTCCGTGGCCATGTTGCTACTTTCTTCGGTTATCGTCTTCACCGGAACATTTGCCTCATGGCAACTTAAGCCTCTCACCAAGGAATACTTCCTTTGGTTCACCTTGTTGAGCCTCGGTGTGTTTGGCTTCTTTATCTCGGTCGACATGTTCGCCATGTTCATGTTCTACGAAATCGCGTTGATTCCTATGTACCTCCTCATCGGTGTATGGGGTTCGGGCAAGAAGGAATATGCAGCAATGAAGCTCACCCTCATGCTTATGGGTGGTTCAGCCTTCTTGATGTGCGGCATCTTCGGTATCTTCTATGGTGCTGGTGGTCATACCATGAACATCGTAGAGATTGCCAACCATCTCAATGGTGCTCACACCATTCCTTTCGCTCAGCAGTGCATTTGGTTCCCCTTGACCTTTATCGGTTTTGGTGTACTTGGCGCTTTGTTCCCCTTCCATACATGGTCGCCCGATGGTCATGCTTCCGCCCCTACCGCAGTGTCAATGCTCCATGCTGGTGTGTTGATGAAGCTCGGTGGCTATGGTTGCTTCCGTATTGCCATGTATCTTATGCCTGAGGCAGCCAACGAACTGAGTTGGATCTTCTTGATCCTTACAGGTATCTCCGTCGTATATGGTGCTTTCTCAGCTTGTGTACAGACCGACTTGAAGTATATCAACGCATATTCTTCAGTATCTCACTGCGGTATGGTGCTCTTCGCCATCCTCATGCTCAATCAGACGGCTTGTACGGGTGCTGTGCTTCAGATGTTGAGCCACGGCCTCATGACCGCTCTTTTCTTTGCCCTCATCGGTATGATCTATGGTCGTACACACACACGCGACATCCGCGAACTCAACGGCTTGATGCGTATTATGCCTTTCCTCTCGGTAGGTTATATCATCGCAGGTTTGGCCAACCTTGGTCTGCCTGGTTTCTCAGGATTCATTGCTGAGATGACCATCTTCGTAGGTTCGTTCCAGAATGCAGACACCTTCCACCGCGTGCTCACCATCGCTGCTTGCTGTTCCATCGTAATCACCGCAGTCTACATCCTCCGTGTAGTTGGTAAGATTCTCTATGGTACTTGCACCAACGAGCATCATCTCAAGCTCACCGATGCTACTTGGGACGAACGCTTTGCTGTGATTTGCCTTATCGTAGCCGTAGCAGGCCTCGGTCTTGCTCCGCTCTGGGTAAGCGACATGATCACCACGGGTGTTGCTCCTATCGTAGATCATATTCACTCTGTAGCTGGTACAGTAGCAAGCTGCAATCCTTTCCTTTAATCTCATTAAACTAACATACAATGGATTATTCTCAATTTCTCTATATGCATGAGGAGCTTTCGTTGTTAGCAGTGATCGTTATCCTGTTTATTGCCGATCTCTTCATGTGTCCTGATAAAAAGAGCGGGAAAGGCGTTTACAACACAGCTTTGCCCGTAATCTTGCTCACCCTTCACACGCTGCTCAACCTTCTGCCCTGCTGCAGTGCAGAACCGACGAGTGCATTTGGTGGCATGTATCAGTACACGCCCATGATGACCATCATGAAGAGCGTGCTCAATGTGGGTACCATCATTGTGTTTCTCATGGCTCACAAGTGGTTGACCCGCGAGGAGAACCTCGTGAAGCAAGGCGAGTTCTACATGCTCACCCTATTCACCCTGCTCGGCATGTATTTCATGATTTCGAGTGGTCACTTCTTGATGTTCTTCATCGGACTCGAAATGGCATCCGTTCCCGTTACTGCCCTGGTAGCCTTCGACAAGAAACGTTTCGAGAGTGCCGAAGCAGGTGCTAAGTTCATCCTGCTCGCTCTCTTCTCAAGCGCCCTCTTGCTCTATGGCGTATCGCTCATCTACGGTGCAACAGGCACACTCTACTTCAACGAAATCGGTGCTCAGCTCGATGGATCTCTGCTCAGCATCTTCGGCATGATTCTCTTTATCGCCGGATTGGGCTTCAAGATCTCACTTGTTCCCTTCCATCTTTGGACAGCCGATACTTATGAAGGTGCGCCCACTTCTGTTACAGCCTACTTGAGTGTAATCTCTAAGGGCTCTGCAGCCTTTGTGCTGCTCACCATCTTGATGAAGGCTTTCGCTCAGAGCGACCTCTTCTATAGCTGGAACACCGCCATGTACTGGATCATCGTAGCCTCTATCACGGTGGCCAACCTCTTTGCCATTCGCCAGAACAACCTCAAGCGCTTCATGGCATTCTCGGCTATCTCGCAGGCTGGCTATTTGGTATTGGCCATTATGGACGGCACAGCACAGGGCATGACCGCCCTCGTGTTCTACCTCCTGGTATATATGGTGTCCAACCTTGGTGCCTTTGCGGTGATGACCACCGTTGAGGAAAATAGCGGTAAAATCAACATCAGCGACTACGACGGACTCTACCAGAGCAATCCGAAGTTGGCATTCCTCATGACGCTTTGCCTCTTCTCTTTGGCTGGTATTCCTCCTTTTGCAGGATTCTTCTCAAAGTTCTTCGTATTCATGGCCGCTTTCAAGGCTGGCTATCCCCTGTTGGTATTTATCGCTTTGGCCAACACTGTCATCTCGCTCTACTACTATCTGCTCATCGTCAAGGCCATGTATATCAAACCTAACGAGGGCCCGATACCTTCGTTCAAGAGCGATGCATATACTCGCGTAGCCCTCTTCCTCTGCACCCTCGGTGTATTGGTATTGGGCCTTGGCGGCGTGTTCTACAACTACATCAGTGGTTTTAGCTACGGCCTCTAAGCATTGCGCCCTTTAGCATAGGAGGTTTTTTCCTTTAATGCTAATATATCGATATAATCCCATCTCTGCATAATCATGTCAGAGATGGGATTTTTCGTACTACGCTCAGCATGAGCGTTCCTTAGTGGGTAACAATTCATCTAACCCTCATGAGGAAATAAAGCGTCCCGAACATAGTCATTATCATATTTGAATGAGGACTTATCCATTCGCAGATGAGCATCTTTCCATCGTTCACCGCTCGGTGAACGATCGTTCACTGGGCGTTGAACGCTCAGTCACTGGGCGGTGACTCATCGTTCACCGAACGGTGAACGATGGGTGGATGGTTATCTGTAAACGGAAAGAAGCTCATTCGCGGACGGCGGGACGTTTACGAAGCGTTGAATATACCATAGGGCGGAGCATGCAAATCGCACATCAGATAGAATACTTTATTCTTCAGAATGAATAGAACCTCCATTAATAGCTTCCTAATAATAGTGTATAGTTTGTACATTCTCTTTGGGTTGAAACTCGGAAGTATATTATCTTTGCATAAGATAGGCTACATCTCAGCATAATATTCAAGCCAGCTTGATATTCTGCATTCGATTTGCACTATCTTTGCCTAAAATAGGCTACATCTCAGCATAATATTCAAGCCAGCTTGATATTCTGCATTCGGTTTGCACTATCTTTGTATAAGATAGGCTACATCTCAGCATAATATTCAAGCCAGCTTGATATTCTGCATTTGATTTGCACTATCTTTGCAGAAGATAAACTGAATACAAGCACATTACCATATGAAACAAATAACTCTTTACCTCCTCTCACTGTTCGTCAGTGTACTGCTTCTCGTAGGCTGCTCTAATGAGCCGCCTACGCCCGAAGAACTTTACAAAGAAGAAGCATCGGGAGTGGTCATGGTACTCAATAAATTTTATTACAACGTGACGCTTCCCAGCGGCGATCATCTCTATTTCACAAGCATCGGAGAGGATGGTACGCTCACTGGACTTACTGACGATATCAACGAGATACGCAAAAACTGTGGCTACATGACGGGTACTGCCTTCTTTATCAACGACCGCGGAATGTTGCTTACCAATCGCCACGTGGCATCGCCTATCATCGACGAAGCACAGGTGAAGCAGAGCCTCATGAACATCATACGCTACGTGAAGGCGCTCTATGAAGCACGCATGAGCAATCTCTCCGATCAGTACAATGCCCTCGAGAGCCAAAAGCAAGAGTGCGTAAGCGAAGACTTTTGGGGAAACGTAGAGGTGGATCAACAGCGTCTGAGCCAAATAGAAAGCGAGCAGAGCGAACTGCAGCAGCAATACAATGCCGCAATGCTGGCGCGTGACGGAGTGGGGGATCAACTCGATCCGTCCTGTATCACCATTCATCCTATCTGCGAATTGGGCATTGCCTACAACGACTCTTACGTCAGTACAGAAAGCGATTTCTTGGGCAAAAATCCTTGTAACGTGGTGCGCTTGTCCACAGACGAGGAAACTGACCTTGCGCTCTTGCAACTTCGCAGCGAGAAAACACCCGATGCGTGTTACGTGTTTTCCGTGGATAAACGGAGGGGTCAGTCGCACTGGTGGAATATCTTCAAGAAAAAGAGCGACACTCCCTCACCCGATGCTCCCAAGATAGACCAACAACTCTACATGATAGGCTTCAACGCGGGTATCGTTCTTGCTAACACGCGCAAAGGCATCAAAGTGCAAATGACGGGTGGACGAATCACGCAGATGCCCGATGGCAGTCGTTTGCTCTATAGCATTCCCACGATGCAAGGCTCAAGTGGCAGCCCCGTAGTCGACGAGCGTGGCAACCTCGTAGGTGTGAACTTCGCCAAACTCAACGGCACAGACAATTTCAACTTCGGTATTCCCCTCCAGAAAGTACGGAGGTTTGTGAAGGAGTGAATATATTCCCAATCATAATGTGCGTAAGCCCTATGATTATCTGCTTGAGAGAATAGAGATGGCGTGAAAAAAGTAACCATCCGAAATCAGGCGCCTTGCACATCAATTAAAACATTGAGACCTTTGCATCCTCAAAAACTATGTTCAATTTAAATGAAAACAATCGGATTGTTATGTCGCAACATCCAAGCGACATGAGAATAGGAGTAAATGGAATGTGTGGTCAAGTACGCAGTGTTGGTTTAGATCCTACTGATGGGAATGTTTACGTTTTTGTAAGCAAAACTCGTAAGGTGATGAAACTCTTTCATTGGTAACGGGACGGGTATGTAATATATTACAAACGTTTGGAACGGAGACGCTTTCATCCGAAGATATATCTTCGTCAAGACATCGGATTTCGCTCCATGAGATGGAATGAACTCGTATTACCTATGAAGGGAATCTCACCCAAAGCAGCCCGCAGATGTCGCTTTGAAACAAATGCAGAAAACACTGAAAATAAAGGCAAAAAGACTTGGCTGTCTCGCTAATTTTTAGTACTTTAGCAGTATCAATACTTCGTTAAATTTATGCTGCATCAGCAGTGAATCCAAATATTTCATTCACTATCTCATGATTTAATTGCGTGTTCGGGTTATTCTCGAACACGTCAATAATTCTTTGGGCTAGTATGCATTAATCATCAGAGCTTTAATCCTCCCGATAGAGAGAATGTATTCACTGCACATTATTTTCGCTACATTCACGGCTGTAAATGAGGAGTTGAACGCAAAATCAAGTTTTCTCGTGTCACGCGCCTGACAGTCAGTAAGTCCTACAAACTGTTTTGCGTCACGAAAACAGAACTCAATCTGAAAGCGTGTACAGTAATACTCCATGACATCACGCCCGCTCATGTTTTCATCAGTAGAGAAATACAAACGGTGTCCGCCCTTTGGCAAAATGTGTATGACAAGTGATATTTTTCGATGTAGGGACTTGCACCATGCTTTCAAAGCATACACTTGTTCATTAGACGTGTCCGTGTCAAGTATCGCAACCTTGGATTTGTCTATGTTCTTGAAGTCTATCTTCTCGCCTTTTACACGTGGACGCCCAGGTTTGCCTGTAGACTCGCCATCCCCAAATAATACAATGCAGCATCATGCCGAAGACGACTTACCACATTAAAACCGATTCCAAGCATATTGTCTATAAATGGTTTCTTTGAAAATGCAGAGTCTGCGACAAGAACACTTGTAATACGTTGTAGAATCTTATGGGGTTGCTATTGGTGGGGTAAGGTAATTGATTTACCTTTGTATCAAATGCTATAATTATGAGAACAATTCTTTTACTTTTATTCTTTTCTTTTTTCTTGCCATCAAGCGCACAAGACTTTTTGACTTTGGAAGCAAAATTAGATGGCAACGTGTATCCATTTTGTCAGAAGACATTATCATTATGCGGACTAGGCAAAGACATGTTCTTCCCGACTTCTATCAAAGCAGAAAATAATCATATCAAAGCTAAAATCTATAATGGAGATTATAGCCTTTATGCAGACATAGACACTCAAATAGAAATTGATTCAAATTATACCTTGCAGAGTGTTAATGCTATTAGTTCTCTAACTACAAATGGGAAAGTTATGTTTATAGTCAACATGCAAAATAATGAGAAAGGTTGGGGAGATGATGGCCATTCCCGTATGTGTCTATATAATGAAAAAGGAAATATGATATATGATTTTGGACAAACAGATGGATCCTATTATTGTGTATTAGGACTATTTGGAATAAATGATACGTACAAATTTATTGTTTATGAAGATAGTGCATCTTCCAAGACAATAACATATGTATATAGAGTTAATAGCAACTTAATATCAAGTATAAATGTGGCAGAAACTTGCTATAACAAAGCCCAATCACCAACTAAGATATACGATACAACAGGGAAATTAGTAGGTATACAAGATACTCCTGTGAATACTAAAAGTTCGAAGTTACCTAAGGGCGTATATATATACAACAGTGGTGATTCAAATGGAAAATTCATTATAAAATAGAAATCCTTAAAATTATCGTAATGGAAATATTCGTTTATATACTTGCTCTCGTTTGGAGTATTCTCTGTCTCATTCTTTTCTTTAAGATTTGGGGTATGACAAACAATATAGAACAACTTACGCAGGAAGTTCATGAACTTAAACTAAATCTTGAACAAGGAAGAATACAGGTGAGAACTTCCCAAAGACAAGAAGGTATGCCTCTTATTCAAAATTCTTCTGATATTCCTTGGGATGACTTGATGATTGGAGACGAAGTGAAACTAAAATCCAATGGAAAACTCTACAAAGTGATAGGCTTTGAAGAGAACGGATTGGTTCAATGTGAACCAGAAAAAATGGGAATCTTTGATAATTTCGTGTCCGTTAAAAGAAGTGATCTAATCAAGATTAGTTGAGAGTGTAAAATAAACTGTGTTAAGCTATTATTATTATAGCCTGACACAGTTTATTTTACACTCTCGAACGTTTTGCCTTTGGTTTTGTATTATTGATGCAATTTTAGTTTTTCTATTCTGGCTTATTTGTGGATGAGCATAAGCAGTTTTATCTATATAATATAGAAAATAGGACACTTCTTGCAAAAACAAAGTATCCTGCAAGAAGTGTCCTCTATATTAAAACTCTTCTTTTACATAATTATAAGAACCATAAATAAGTCGTACAATGTATTTAACTCCTGTAGAAAGTTCTACACTCCTTTCAGATTCAATTATACTTGTGTGAATTGCCATGTTATCGTCCGTAGAAAGATCTTTAAGTTTCCCATTCCAAAAGGGGCTTATTCCGCATACATGCATGGGATTTCCATTTTGATCTGGGATCCTATGCATCATCGTATATTTTTCGGATAATCTATCCGCAAAATCTTTTTCTATATCAAGTGCCTCGCTGAATGTTTTTGCGTTTTTACCAAAAATACAATTATTAAAATAGGTATTTACACCATCAGATTGAAAAGAAAAAACAACATTGTCAAAACGCATACCTGCATAAGATACACTATGAAACAATAAATCTAATCCTGAAGGACCTATATAAGGTTCTCCATATTTCATCTTTAAGATTGGTAGAGCTTTATCTTTACTTGTACCAAAAGGGATACCTCCTATACTTTTTACTTGCTCTTTTTGAAGCTTTTCTTCCTGATTTTTAATGTTCGCTTCAACCTGAGTTCTTCTTTCAACAGACATGGTGTCTAACTCTTGGTATAATTTCTCAAATGGATATGTTTTTCTTTCTTGTGCATCTGCTGCCAAAGGGAAAAATAGTATAAGTGCTAGCAATAATTGTTTCATTGTCTTCTAACTTTTACTTTCTAAACTTAATCAATTCTTTTCCCGTCAAATAGATAGGTTGTCCCTCCACATATCCGGGCTTTTTACTCTCTGTTTCGATAATACTCTTAATGTCGAACTTGCCAAGCGTGATTTCTTCATCGAAGAAATAGCAGAAGTAGCGATCGTGACGGGGATTTTCATAGCCCGTCTCGAGCATCTTCTCCTTGCTCATTTTAGGTTCTTCCGCTTTTCTCGTTGGTAAATGATCCCAAGGTACAACATAAAGAAGTTTAGTTCCATTATATACTAAAGTTTCCCATCCCCCAAAAAGGGGGTGAGAAATAATAGTATTTCAATTTTCTTCGTAAATTAGTAGGTGACAAACAACTGATTTACAATGGAAAAAGAAAGAACTGTTACAGAAGCAAAAATAAGCAATTTAGATGGACTTACCAAGGTTTTATCTTTTAAAAAAGAAGCTAAAAAGCAACTTCTAGTAGTTATGCAGACATTTGGCATCGGTAAAATCGTTCGGAATCTCAAGTTTGAGAAGGTTCAAGGTTTTACTTTGAGTTTCCTCTTTATCACGCTCGTCATCGTGCGTTTGTGGGGAAAAACGGTTGCCAGTGCCACTTCCAATAATATTCAGAAACTTTGCAATATATCTAAGAACACATTGTATCGTGCACTTTTGAATGAGCGCTTCAACTGGCGAATGTTCCTTACCCCAATAACCCTTCGCTTCCAAGCCATCCTTCAAGAGCGTCAAGTGAATACTGATACAAATGAAAATTGTACTATCCTTGATGATACAATTTTTCAAAAGACTGGTGTTCGAATCGAAGGTGTCAGCAAAGTGTTTGACCACGTCACCCGTAGATTTATTTACGGAATGAAATGCCTGACACTTGCCATTTCTGACGGTATAAGCTGTTACTCCATAAACTTCTCCATTCATCGGGAAAAGGGAAAGAATATGGATTACGGTTAAACCTCAAGACAGTTGAAGGAGCAGTTTCAAAAACAGCGGAACGCAAAAAAATCCAGATTATGCGCGTAAGGCGGAATGTGATGAGAGCAAACTCGAAATGGCCAAGCGCATGCTTAGTCATGCTGTCAAGCATGGTATCTCTTTCAAGTATGTTCTTGCTGATAGTTGGTTTACATGTGAATCGCTCATTCATGCAGTCCGTGAACTATGTGGAGGTGCAGTATATTATATCGGATTAGTCAAGATGAATCCAAAGTTGCGTTATCAGATAAGCACATCCACGAACTGATTGCAATTCATGAACGCACAGCTTCACACTATTGTAGAAAATACAAGTGTAAATACAATCAGCTTCATGTAAAGATGGACGAAGACCCCGTACGCATTTTCATCATTAAATACGTCTGTCATTGTATTAAAAAAACTATACATAGCCGTTGTCATAGCCGTCGTAAGCCTTCTTACTGCTTGCGACAAGGTGTTTAACGTTCATCCCTACGACGTCAATATCAAGGGCGAAAAGAACATCAATGCAAAACAAATAGCCCTTATTGAAGAGCGTACACACGACAACGAAACCATACGTTTTGCCTTCATCAGCGACACCCATCAATGGTTTGATGATACCAAGGCCGAGATACGCGACATCAACCGTCGTTCCGACATCGACTTTGTGGTGCCATGGTGGCGATGCAACCGACTTTGGTGCCACGAAAGAATATCTTTGGAGCCGCGACCTGCTGAAAACGCATAATAAACTCTTTGTTACCTTGCTGGGCAATCACGACTGTTTGGGCACGGGTAAACTATATACCGTGGTCGATATATGAAAAACGGTTGGAGCTTTGAGCCTCTGCAGTGCGGCCTTTACCTCAATACAATGTTTGTTACGCCAGTGTCATTGGCCGCAAATTCAGTTGGCTCTTCGGCCAATCGTTACCGTGTCAGCATCGGCATGGAGCGATGTGATGGCCGACGGGTCAACGTTGTCAAAGTTTTGGGGGGTTGACATTATTGAGCCTTGCCCTTTGCCCGATGTGCCACCGTTAGTGCGAATGGCTCCGTTGCAGAGGGCCACGTCCCAGTCGGTGCGGTCATGCCAAGATTTGTCGGCCTCGATGTCGCCGAGATTGCTCGTACCCACGGTTGCTCCCTTGGCAAGCGAAATGTATGTCCATGTGTTTGGCTGCAGCTGCACGTGCATTACCTTTTCGTTTGACAACGGACTATCGCCGCCGTTATTCGCACTGCATGCTGTAAGGCCAATGGCCAATAGGGTGGCAAAAAACAAGTTGTCTCTTTTTCGCATAACCATTATTTTTTTATTATCTCTTCGTTTATCTAACCGTATTCTTTAATCTCCTATTCTGATGTCTACCTGTTGTCCGTCAGTAGTCATGTTGCCGAAGCCCATCTTCATGGCTTTGCCGTTGGCAGTGCGCACCACAAAGGTGCGTGATGATGCGGTGCCGTTCTCCTCATACTTGTAGGGCGAGGCCGACACAATGTAGCGGCTCTTGCTGTTGTCAGATAGCTTGACATAGAAAGCGGTGATTCCTGGTTTTACGGCTGTAGGTAGGCTTGTCACCACACACTCGTGCTCTACAGGCTCCGCCCCTCGATAATCGATGAGCGACACGGCTTCAACCGTTCCATCACCCACGGTCTTGCCAATAGCTGCCTTCTTCACAGAAAGAAAAAACACATCGCCGTTGGTGGCCGTAGCCCCAGCCTTTGAAGATGCATCGATAGCAATCTCAATTTCGTTGCTTAGATATTGTCCTTGCATAGGATAGTCGCCCCCAGCATTGAAGAACGCCTGAGCGTAGGTGTACAGCGGGGTAGAGGTGGTGTTGCCGTCGTTTCTGAAGTCTGTGCCAAATGACAGGTCGTTGCGTGAACTGTACTTCAGCCTAATCTTAAACACGACCTTAGGTTCGTAGGTCATCACGCGCATGGCTTGCATCTTGCTCGACAGCTCCAGGTCGGTGTGCTGGTGGCTGGTGAAGAACCAATAGGGTAGATAAAAGCGCCCGTGGTCGTGAGAGAAAGTGCCCCAGGTATTGGTTACAATGAAAGCACCCTTATGCGTTGCGCCGTTAGGGTCGGTAAACTCTACGAGATCATCATAGCCCACTATGGTCATAGCGTGTGCTCCGCTGGTGGCAAGGTGCGTAAGAAGCGAGTGGTAGCCAGTTTTTGAAGGGCCGTCGTAGTGGTCGTTGATGGTCCATCCGCTCGATTGTGATGAGAATGTGAGCAAGCCGCCCGTGCTGCTTCCGTTAGCGGCATCGTAGAGCCATCGCTTGAGCGAGATGAGGTCGGTAGCATCAAAAGAGAGAATGTCCTTTACGCGGTAGCGCATGGCCTTAAAATACTTGTCATAGCCCGAGGCCCAGCGAAACTGATACAGCCCCGAGTCGCCGTAGTCGGCCTCGGTCATCATGCCGTATCGCTGCGCTAAATAGAACCCCTGTTCAGCAAAGCCGCCTTGATCTTCGCCATCGTTGAGCATGTTCCACGAAAACTTGTAGGCGAAGCGGTTATCGGTCGAGGCCGAGGCATCGCGGTTGAGCAGGCGGTTCACCTCGTAGGTGAAAACATAGCCTATGCTTGAAGCTTGTGCGCACGAGCCGCCGTCTTGGTTGATGATGGGCGGAAAATATTTGTTCTTAGAGTTGTCCACCGCTTCGGGCAGCGTCACTCCCTCTGTATCGAGATGCATGGGGCGCATGGTTGAGCGTATGCGCTGCACCTGGGGCGTGACCTTAGGTGCGGGATAAGCCTTACGCACTATGGTCTGCGCTCTGACAACAGCCGAAAACATCAGAAATAAAAGTATCAGTGCTTGTTTAAGTCTCATATTGCCATAATGTAATATTGCATTTTAGATGAAGGCTCACCACAATTGTGGCGAGCCTAAGAATATTGTTATTTGTGTTGCAGTCGTGCAATGGTTTTGGTGGCCTCGTTGCGCACAGCCTCGTCGTAACGGGTGTCGGCGGCTATGGCCTTGGCGGCCTCAATCATACGCGGAACCATAGTCGAGTAGTTGTGCCAGCCGAAAGCCTCAAGCAAGGCTTTCTGCGAGTCGGCATCGGCCTTCGGCAGATAGTCGATGAGCATGGGTATAAGTCCGTGTACCATGAAGTTGCGGCACTGGCGTATGTACATGATGCGTTTCTTGGCCGTGGTCGAGGGATTGACAATTAGCTCTGTGTCCTTCGTCCATTTGTCGGCGCTGCGCTCAATGGTACGGCGTATCTTTGTGCGCACACTATCCTTCTGCATGTAGCACACGGTAGGCGAGTTGAACTGTCGGTCAAACTCGGCCAGCAACTTGTCTTTGGGGAACACGCTAAGGTCGGCTATGGCGTTGAAGTTGCAGCGGTCTGACGTGTTGTTGTTAATGCACACCTTTATTAGTGCTGGGATGAGACGCTCGTCGCCGCTCTTACCGATGAGGCGCAGAGCCTGACGCTGCACCAGTTCATGGCTGTCTTGCGAAGCCTCTTTCAGCACCTCGATGAATTTGTCATCGCCCATGAGTGCAATTTTTTCAAGAGCCTGAAGGCGCACCGTGGCGTATGGTGACGATTCGTAGATGGAACGCAACTTTGTCGACGAGATGAGGTTGTGGCGGAACAGATGCTCGATAGCCAGAGCTTGGATGTCGGGGTGGTCGTTGTTGAGCAGTTTTTTCCATACCGATGGTTTGTCCTCGTTAATAATGTGGTCGAGGTTGAGCGTCTTGCCGTTGGTAGGGGCAAAGCGGAAGGTGGGGTCGCCGATGACGTGCGACTCCAAGTAGGTACTGTATCGCGCTATGTCGCCCACGCAACCACCGTTGCTCAACAGTCCGAGCAGGCGATCGCTCCACTTGTCTTGCAGCACGTTCACCGTGTTGGCAATGCACACAACGGTGCGTCCTGGCTGGAACAGATACTCGTTGGCAATGCAATCGTCTTGATGGAACGAGCCGCAGAAACAGGCGTCAATGACCACCACTGGCACGTTGGGACTGAAGCCGTAGCCCTTGAAATCTTCTAAATGCAGGTCTGAGGCAGCCTCGTCAAGCGAGTCTTGCTTCGTGAGCTCCGGGTCGAGCGCATTGGCCAGCCACGACTGTGGCAGGTCAAACTTCTTCTCAAGAGCTACGCGCAGCGAGTCGGCGTTCTTGCCGCGCTGCTTGGCCTCGTATATATGCTCGCGGCAGTAGCGTGTAACGAAGTCTTTGGCGGCACGCACCGTCTGCGGTTTCACAAGGGCGTTAAGATACTGTGTGTCCCAGTAACCGTGGTGGTGTAGCACGGCCAGGTCGAGGTCGGTGCGCATAAGCTCGTCCATGAGCATGGTTTTTACAGGGTTATGGTCGCTGTGGTCAAGATAGCCTATGCGGTTGACGCGTCCTCTCAGCTCGGGAAAATGTTCAAGATAAGACCCTTTCTCGTCAATGCGAGCCACCTTCGACTCGCTTATGTAGCCGTGTCCGCTGAAATAGAACATCTGCTGTAGGCTGCGTTGACGGCGTTTTTCCTCAACCAGTTTGCTGAGGTAGGAACGCAGCTTTTCATAGCGCGATGTACCTCCGGCATCGGTGGGTCGTATACGTCCACTGAAGATGGTTGGCTGTAGGTTTTGTCGGCTGTCGGCCCTGAGCGAGTAGTAGAAGTAAGGCTTCGTCTCATCCTTACCCAGCGAATTAAACTTCAGTCCAAAGTCATCATAATATCGGTCGCTAGGCACCGACGACTCGCGACGGTCACGCCGCTGGTCCATCTTGAAAGCGCTGGTCATGTGCTGCGCGTCGCGCACCATGGCCACGGGTATGTCGCCCACAAATACTGCCCCTATCACGGGGTCTTGTTTCTGCGAGTGCATGCGGATGAGTGTGGCGCGAATGCTGTCGGGCACCTGCCAGCGGTCAATCACTATGTAGGGCTTCATGCCGTGTAGCTGTTCCACAGCTGAGGCATAGGCTTCTACCTGTGTCTTTGCTTCGTTGTAGCTTTTGGGGTCAATGACGATGGCAAAGCCGTCGCGTGCCTGCACCGACACATACGAGGCAGCAACCATAAACGCCAAGAATATTTTTTTACAGTTCATAAATCAATAATTTAATTTCAAAAAAACTAATTCGTAATGCGCAATGCGCATCGTCTCGCCTCATCCCTTACATCTTGTGGTAACGACTGGTCGGCTGCTATCTTGTGTGCTACTTCAAGGCAAACATCAGAGGTATAGGCCAAACGGTGCCATCCCATCACGTCGAGGAGAGCCTTGCGCACCTCGTTGTCGGTGCAGCGAAGGGTGTAATCGGCCACCTTTGGGAGAAGATAAGCTGGACAGTAGATGCGCATATACCCAGCCTGTCGCAAGGCATGTTTGTGATCAAGGCTGTCGTTGAGTAAACTCATTATGTCGCTGTCCCAGCGTGCCCCCATCTTTTCTACCTGGCCGCGCAACGCGGTGCAGAACGAGTCGGCCTTCACAAGTTGTCCTTTCATCTGTGCCAGGCAACTGTCCACCGCCTTGGCAAGCAGCTGTTTGTTAAAGAACTGAATGGCTTGGTCGGCATTAAAGGCTACGCGCTTCGACAAATTGGTGCGCGTGAGCAGCCGGGCAAAGGCTGGAACCAGGCGCTCGCTGCCGCGCTTGGCCATCACGTTTACGGCAAACCGTTGCAGCATCTCGTAGTTGTCGTCGAGGGCTGTAGCAATGGCATCGTCGAGAATGTTTGAGCGGCGGTCGGTGAGCATGGTGAAAGCCTGTAGGCGCACCGTGGCCAAAGGCGACGTGCGTAGCGTACGTAGAAGTGCCTTGTCTGAGTAGCGCGAGGCGTGTTCAAGCATGTCTCGACACAAAAGGTCAGCAGAACCTTTGCGTGGCGGCGTAGGCAGAAAGGCAAATGTAGGGTCGCCGATGACGTGCGACTCAAGGTAGGCCGTGTGCTGGTTTATGTAACCAATGTTAACGCCACAAGCCAGCAAGCCGATGTAGCGGTCGTACCACTTATCCTGAATGATGTTAACACTTCCGGCCAGTGTGGCCACCGTCTTTCCATCGCGAAAGATGTATTCGTTGGCAATGCAGTCGTCGCGGTGAAACGATCCGTTGAAACAGGCATCAAACACCACACAACGGGCGTTTGGACGGAAATTATACTTGTTTATCTCGTTCAGTGTTAGGTTATCGTTAGTGCGCATGTTTAGATACTGCGTGTCCCAGTCGCCGTGGTGGTGTAGCATGGCCAAACTAAGGTCTGGGCGCATCATTTCATTCATCATGCTGAAACGTATGGGCGTGGCATCGTCATAGTCCATATAACTAAAGGCTCTAGGCGTGGCAGCCAGCTGTGGAAAATGCTCCATCAGTCCACGAAACTCGTCGATGTGGGCTGGCTTCGATTCAGATATGCTACCGTCGCCCGTGAACACGAATACTGAGCTAAAACGCTCTGGATTGAGTTTGGCAGCCGTGGCCTTGCGTAGGTAGGCACGTAACTTGTCGTAGCGTGAAGTGCCCCCGGCGTCGGTGGGGCGTATGCGTCCGCTGAAGATGTCGGGCGAAAGCCTTTGCGCCCCTTCGGCAGAGAGCGAGTAATAATAGTATGGTAGTGTGTCGTCTTTTCCGAGAGGGCAGAACCGCAAATTGAAATCGTCATAGAACCTGTCGCTCGGCACTGACGACTCGCGGCGATCGCGCGATTGGTCCATCTTGAAGGCCGACGTGAGATACTGCGCGTCGCGCACCATAGGCACAGGAATGTCACCCACAAGCACAGCACCCACGATGGCATCGTGTTTTTGTGTGTGCAACGCCATCAGTCGTGCGCGAATGCTGTCGGGCACCTGCCAACGGTCAACAATGACATATACCTTGTAGCCTTGCTTCTGTTCAAGTGCTTTCACATATCCGTCAAGCTCGGCACGTGCCTTGCCGTAGCTAACGACATCAACCACCACCGCCACGCCATCTCTTGCGGCTGCGCACAGGGCTGTGAACAAGAAAATCAAACTAAGGCAACACGATTTAAATAAATTCTTAACCGACATTGTTGTTATGAAAAGTTATGAATAATTGTTTGTAGAAGGTGTATGAACACTCTCCTTAAAAGTTAACATACACACCGAACTCTCCCTGTGTGAGCGATGTCGACTTGAAGTCGGCAAAGTATTGTGCGTCATCCTCATAAAGCGTAGAGTAGACCTTGCAGAACAGTCCGAGACGCACGGCTTTGGCCACAGGAAAATTGTAGTCGGCAAACCCGCCGAGGCAAACCCGCTTGGCCGAGGCCCACTCAAACTGGCGCGTTGCATACACTGCAGTAATGTCGTCGCTGCCCGAGACGTTCGTGCCCGTGGCAAACTGACGGTCTTTTACCGGCATGACGTATCCTGCATTGAGCTGTGCGTTGAACTGACCTTTGCCAAGGGTGAAGTGCTTACCAACAGTGAGGTTGAACGAGAGGTTGGTCCACTGTTGCTTCTGCAGTCCGTTGTCGTTGTAGTGCTTTAGGGTGGTGTTGGCGAGTGTGGCGAGCAATGAGGCGTAGAAGTTGGGCTGTTTGTCAGCGATGCGGTCGAAGCGATACTCGGCAGTTACGACCATGTCTTGCTGTTTCTGGATGCGCGTCTTGCTCAGCACCTCATAATAAGAAATATTGCCATGCTCAGTGTCGGTTAGCTTCTTCTGATCGTACCAGTCAGAGTTTCCACTGCCCATTTCTGCACCTACAATTATATTGTGCAGCACATGCTCGTTGTTGGAGAACATGAAGCGGTCTTTGAGGGCGAGATGGGTAAAATGGTAGTCGCCACCCTTGAATGTGTAAGACGACCCACCATCAGTTGCTTTCTCGTTGCCAGCAGATGCCGACAGTATCACTACATTTTGAAAAGGCGAGCCAGAAGGCTTGAATGTGGCCGACAGTTCACCCGTGAAGGTGCTGCCTTTGTAGTCGCGTTGGTAGCTAGCGTCCTCGCCGCTGGAACGGCGGAAGTAGTCGCCCATACCCTTCATGAGAAAATAGCGATGGTTGATGAGCGGATTGACAATAGTGTAGGACAGGTTGCTGCTGAACAGCTCAATGCGTGCCGCCAGCCCAAGTGTCCACGCCGTGGTGAGCATGGCGTCGGCACCTGCCGTGATGTTGAAACGCGACGTGTTGGTTTTGGGGCGTGGGTCGGTCTGGTCACTGAGGCTTCCTACAGTCAGTCCGGCTCCCATACCACCTTTTATCTTAGGGTTGAAACGGTAAGAGAGTGCTGCGCCCATGGCGTAGGTTTCAATGTTGCCATCGCTGGTCACCGAGTCGGCGAGCACAAATGGGTTGTTCGGGTTGAGAAAAAGTGTTGAGTTCCATTCCTGATTTTTATAGCTCGTGTTTTTGTAGTGTAGAAAGCCCGACACGTCAACACGCTCAAAGTGTTTCAGTCCGCCGAGCTGCACGTTAAGGTTGTTTACATTGTTTGGTGTGCCTACGTTGTTGAAATCGCCGCGCGTGAGGTCGTAGAACACGAGAGCCTCGCCTCTGGTCTGCTGGCTGTTGTAGGCAAGGCGCGTGGGGTTGAAGCTATGATAACGGATGTTATAAAGCTCGTTCACAGCACCATCATGCCACAAATTAGCGGCATTGGCAAACTCGGTTTGAGCCTTGGCCTGTTGTGCCGCGAGGGCCGTGCCAAGGCATAACAGCAAGTATCTATTCATTTGTTATAAACTTGACGAGTTGATGAGTTGATAAGTTGGCGGGTCCTTTCTAATGTAAGAACCCGCCAATCAAACCACTTTTCTACGAACTAAATTACTTGTCTACTTCTGTGGGCTTTACGCTTGGAGTAAGGGGCTGGTTGTTGAGAAAATCGTTTGACGAGTTGTTGGTGTCCTGATAGTAGGCGCGTCCGTTTACAATCTTCGTAACTTTTCTTCTCACACATTTGCCCGCCCATGCGGTTGAGGCGAGCACACCCTGTGCATCGTCCTTTGGAAGGAATGTGGCATAATGGTTCTCGTTGCTAGAATTCCAAATGTCAACAGCATCAAGCACATATTTGCTTGGGATCATCAGATACTGCATTGTTGATGTGGAACCTGGTGTGGTCATCAAATTGTTGGCATCAGCGGCATAAGACTCGGGACTCATGCCATCGGGCAATTTGGCCAAAATGTAAGCACGTCCGAAGAAGCCAAGACCGAAAGCTTTCATGTATTGATTGCTCTGGAAAATAACAGATAGCGTGCGGTCGATGTAAGAGGGATCGCCTGAATTGGTAATCTGAATCTCCCAGTCGGCTTTCGATAGGTCAGGGCAGTTGTTTCCTGCCTTAGCAAGCTTGTTGTGGTTGGCAGCATCATTGGCCACTACCACACTCTCGCCAGGCTGCAAAGGATATTCCTTGCCACCACTCACGCCAGGGAAGGCTACCACTGTGCCCTGTCCACACTCATAACGATCGGTGATGCCTGTTGCCTGCCATGCGTTTGCCTTTGTTTGGTTGCCTGTAGGAGCCGACAAAATGATTCCGTCAAGGTACTGCACATCGTCAGAGTTGTTGACAATCTCAAAATAAGAGTCTTTCACATAACCAGCAACTCCACCAGTGGTGTAAAGAGCCTTGAATACAAGCGGTGATTGGTATATGGTTTGAAGGGCCAGTGTCACGGCCTGATTGGCATAAACGTCTGCGCTACCTGTGGCTACTACATGAGCAGTTGCATCGTCTTTAATCTTGCCACTCACAGAGAATGTGTACTGTCCTTGCGCCAGCGTAATTTTCTCGGCAGTGGTAGTGTTCAGGCTGATGGTGTCGCTCACGGTGCCTTTGGTTGTTACTAACTTCAGGTCTTGTACCGATGCGGCATCTACACCCTCTGGGAAAGTGAGGTTCACGGTTACCTCATATGATTTCACTCCAGGCTCATCATTTTCAGAACATGATACAAATGGCACCATGGCTACAAAGGCAAGCAGTGCCCCAAGGGTCTTTAGAAATGTTTTTCTCATAATCAAAATGATATTTTAAAATAGTAATTATTGAATCCTTATTATTTAATTCTATATTATGGCGAAACGTAAATAGCTTAAAAATCAAAGCTTAATCTTTAGTTCCGCACCGAAATACATGCCAGGATAGAGCTGACGTTTGGCAAGGGTGTGCTTGTTGGTGTGCCACTTGCGCGTGTTAGTGAAATTGTTGGCCGTGAATGACAGCTCGGCTATTTTCCCTATCTCTTTCGTGAAGCGGAAGTTGAGCAATGCCCACGGTTTCACCACATCCTTCTCAAAGGCATAGGTCTGGTAGCGTTGAAGCATCAGCCCGAGTGTAGCGTCATTGGCCATTTGCGGTTGCCATTGGGTGTATTGACCCTTGCGGTCGTAATAGCCTATTGGGTCAACGGCCAAATAGTCGCGGCCCTGATAGTTGACGGTGCGTGTGCGCTCCTTGCCCGCGTTGTCATTGTAGACCATACGCTCGCTATCGTACCAAACAACCTGTACCGATGTGGTAAAAATAATCCTCACAGCAGGAATATGGGTGATGAAGCGGAACGTGGTGTTTACGCGGTCTTTCACCGTGCCGTAGCCCGACGGCATTACGGCCACATAGTCGTAGTTGCGGTTGATGTAGTTGAGCGATGTCTGCTCTTCGGTGCGCGACACATGAAACCATGCGCCGTTTATGTTTAACGAGGTGCGCAGTGGCTTGAACGTACCGAGGTCGAGACCGTACTCAATGCCGTGCTTCAGTGAGCGCGAGTTGTTAGAGGGGCAGCCCCATGTGTACATATCGGTCACAGAGGTTTTTGTAGCCGTGGCCTTCACGTTATTATAGATGTAGGACACATCGCCGGTAGCAGCGTTATATACAGGGTCGGTTGCCGTGGCTGGAACGTTGTATTTTGTGTAGTTGGCCCAGTATAGCTGTGACGAAAATCCGAACTCATAGGTGTGGCGTTCGTTGAAGTAGGTTACGAAACCGCTCACCTGCCCAAGACGAAACGACAGGCCAACCTCCCACTTGCGTGAGTGGGCAGGACGTAGGTCAGGGTTCGTAGTGTTGTTAATTACATCGGTAGATACTAAGGCCAAACGGTCTTTTGCCGCATCACCGTACTTGGCAAGGCTCACGTTGTCGTAATAAACGTTGTCGGGATAGAGGTAGAGTAGCGTGGGCATCTTGTTGCTCAGACCGAAGCCACCTGTTATCGATAAGTCATCGAATAAACTGTTATTGTGCTTGTTGAGCAAGTTAATTGAAGCGTTCACACGCGGTTCGGCCACAAACATGCCACTGTTGCCACCGCTCTTGTTGGCGTTGAGGAAGAGGTTGCTCACGCGCACTCCTGCCTCAACATCGGTGCGTGTGGTGCCGAGAGCCAGTGACAGCTTGTCGCTGAAGAAGGCTGAGAGGGTGTGCAGTGCAGGAATGTCCTTGAAAGCACGCGGACGCAATGTTTGCGCTCCCATGGCTTGTGGAGGGTTGGCCATGTCGAAGGTCAGTCCGTCGCCCTTGTTGGCATCGTAGGTGTATTCGGCTCCGAACTTGAACGTGGTGTGGTTGTTGCTACCAATACTTACATACTTATTGGCCACAAGCTGCGCGTAGACATTGATAGGAAGACCTGCGATGCGGTACTCAGAGTGGTAGCTCTTGTTCTTGAACATGGCTTCATGGATGCCAGCCTCGCGCACATCGGTAATTACGCCATCGGGGTTGGAAATGAGGTCATAGTGCTCATCGCTACTCTTCGACACCTGAGCTGACAGGTTATAGTCAACGCGTGTAATAAAACTCTCACTCGAGCTCCAGCTACCGTTGGCTGATAGGCGCGCGCCTATGTTTTTGTTCTTATAGTGCAAATCTTGCTCTTTATATTGGGCATCTTGCTTGCGGTTGTTAATGTTAGAGTAGAACGAGCCTTTGAGGTTGAACGACAATCCGTCCCAGCGGTTGCTGTAACCTGTCGTTGCTGTGATGCGGTCGTAGCCGAGATAGTGGCGGCGCGTGTCGCCCCACGACTGTGACCAGTCTACGCTGAAGTTAATGGCTCCACCGCCCTTTAGCGCGAAGCCCTTGCCTGCAAACACTAGTTTAGAAAATGGGTCAGCTTGCACCTTAACCTCCCACGGTGTGCGCCCCGACTTGGTCTTCACTACTACCAAACCCGATGTGAGGTTACCGTACTCTACTCCAGGAATACCGCGCACTACTTGCACCGACTCAATGTTGCCAGCGCTCACTGTGCGCAGGTCGGCACCTTGTCCTGCGGTCGTTTGATCGTTCATACCGTCGGCCTGTGCACCCGAGTTTGAGCCGTAGCGTGTGGGGGAGAGAGCCTGAAGGTTGGCGTTGTTGCTTAAGGGCGTGCCGTCAACCACCACTCCCGTGCCGAGGGCGTTGTTCTTGTTATCATCGTCAATCTCGCGTATATGGGCCTGTGACAACTTGTTGAGGTTAGGGTTCTCTGTCAAGTTGCCTGGCACAAGCTGAAGAATGTCGCTCACACTCTTAGGTTGGATGTGGCGTATGGCGTCCTCGCCAACAACCGACTTCGACCCCATCTGCACCTGTTTGGCCGTCACTACCACGTCGCTGAGTTGCAGACCCAGCTCGTTGAGTGTAACGTTCATGGTGCAATTGGTATTAACGGTAAGGGTGCCTGTGACCGTTTGGTAGCCCACAAACGTCACCTTGTAGGTGTAGGTGCCCTTGGGTACGTTGTTGAGCACGAAGCGTCCGCCCGCCACTGTGCTGGTTACGAGGTCGTTGTTTAGGTTCACGGTAGCAAGTTCCACGACCTTGCCGTTGTTGTCCTTCACCGTTCCCGACACCTTGTATGTCCGTGTCTGCGCGTTGGCTGACGTGGCGAGAATTATAACGAACGATGTGGTTATTGTTCTGAAATTAAATTCCATATATTTTTGTGCTATTCTCTGTCGTATCTTTTCTTTTTTCCATATCAACTTTATCCTTTTCAATTGTCGCTGATATTAATGAATAATTTTTTTGCAAAATTAAGTATCAAGTGCCTTTCTCAAAATACCTAAAAGTCGGTATATTGTATCGCCCAAATGGGGTAGCTTACTTTGTAAAATGCATCAGAGGACGCTCCTGTATAAGAGAAGCGTCCTCTGATTGTAGGTGTATATGCGATAAGTAGTTATTGTTTGCTCGTGATGGTGAGCACGTTGCGCAGATTATTGATTTCGATGCGGCCCAAGCGGCTGAGGATTGACTGGCCGAGGAGGAGCGGTGCGTGCTGATTGCGAACAACGGAAGCGCGTACATTTTCCAGTTTCAATCCGCCGAAGTCTACGTGGCGCAGGTTGATGATGGTGCCTTCGCTCACGTTGCCGTTGGCATCCATGAAGCGCTGACTGCCCACCACGTCGGTTTTGCTTAAATAGCCGTTCTTCATCATAAAGTTGGCTTCCACCATGGAAAGCGAAACGGTGGATGCTCCCGTGTCGAACACGAAGTAGAGCGGCAAGTTGTTGATGGTACACTTGATGTTCGTCACGCCGTTCTCCTTGGTGAAAGGCACTTCTGTCACTACTTCACGACCTGTAGAGTGAGTGGTCACGGTGGGCTGTGAGGCTTCGTTGCTTTGTTCTACCTTTTGGCGGTAAATATGGATGAGTTGCTTGAAGTCGGCCGACTGACGTAGGTAGTCCATATCGGTGTCTTGGGCAATGTGGGCAAAGTTGACGTAACCCATTTCGAGTGAACGCTTCAAGTATTCCATAGCTTTGTCGTGATTGCACATGCGAGAGTAGAGGCATGCTGCATCGTAGTAAGCTCCTGCGTTGTCGTCGCGTTTAAGTATGGTGTCGTTCACTTCGATAGCTTTCTCGATATTGCCCAGTCCGAGGTAAGCATATTGTGAGCACGAGTAGGTGTCGGGAGTAGGCTCCATTTCGATGGCCTTCTTGTAGTCAGCACGAGCGCGGTCGAGATCGCCTAGAGCTAGATAGCAGTTGCCACGGATGACATAGACTTGTGAGGAATATTCGGGATCGGCGGCAATGCTAAGCGTTAAGTCTTCGATGGCTCCCTCGTAGTCACGAATGATACTCTTAAACCATCCACGCCGGCTGTAGCCTCCAGGGTAGTCAGGATATTGGTTGATGAAGTCGCCGTAGAGTTCGATGGCTTCCTTGGGACGTTGCAGATCGTAGAGAAGTTCTGCACGCGAGGCGATGTAGCCGTTCTGTGTGGAATCCATTTCCATGGCTTGATCAAGAAGGTCGAGTGCTCGTGAGTAGTTTCCTAATTCGCTGTAGCAATTGCTGAGACGAGCTAGGTTGTATGAATCGGCATCGATCTGTTGCGCTTTCTCGTAGTAGGGGATGGCCTTGGTATATAGTTTGTTGTTTTCGTATATCACTCCTATATAATAAGGCCATTTCTCTTCGTTGGGCTCCTTATTGCCGCGAATCTTGAGTTTGGCGATCATCAATGAGAGAGCTGGCTCTTTGAGATCCTGCATGAGGATGAAAGCCTTGTTGTTGCTATCGATGTAGAGTGCATCGGCAATGTCCTCTGTGGCTTTATTCCATTCCTTGAGTCCGAGATAGGCTTCGGCACGGAAGGCATAGGGGAAAGAATTGGTGCTTTCGAGTGTGGTGGCTTTGGTGAGAATGTCGATGGATTCTTTCCATTTCTCCTGTGCGTTGAGATTGCGGCCTATGCCGATATATCCCAGAGAGTTGCCTGGCTCAAGGTTGATAATGCGCTGAAAGTCAGCTGTAGCCTCGTCGTAGCGTTCAAGTTCGTAGAGCAGTTGGGCACGTTGTTGCATGATATTCGTCTCATCGGGCTTCGTCTTGATGGCAAGGGCGTAGTCGGCGAGGGCAGCGGTCGTGTCTTTGAGCATGCATTGCACCTGTGCTCGGATGCTGTATACGGCAGAGAGCATGAGTGCGTCTTTTTTAGGCATGTACTTCACGGCCGAGTTGGCCGCATTGAGTGCAGCGCCAGGCTCGTCTGCCTGTCGCTGAATGTCTGCCACGTACATGTAGGCATATCCATTCTTCGGGTTGTCAGCGAGTTCCTTGTTGAAATACTCGAGTGCTTCATCGTTTTTGTCGTCGAAGTAGAGCTCTGCGCCTCGATTGAAGTTGTAAGTGCTGGGGCGCTTGATTTCCTTGTCTGCCCATGTGGTGAGCGTGAGCGTGGTGAAAAGTAGGAGTAGGGTTAGTAATCGTTTCATATTGTCGTAGGTGTTTTTAGAATTTCAGTGTTTTGAGTGCTTCTTTCGCTCTAGTCGAACCATTTGCGGCAGCCTTTCGCAGCCAATACTTTGCCTTGGCCCGATTGACGGGAGTACCTTGCCCTTGGTAATAATATCCTGATACGGCAAACTGGGCGTTAGCTATAACGTTTTTATTGCTTTCCAGCTCAGTTTCTGTATAGTTGCATTGGGCGGCTTTCAGAAACCAGTGGAAGGCTTTCTTGAAGTCCTTGGTTGTGCCTTTGCCGCTCTCATAGCATACGCCCATGTTGTAGTATGCTACGATAAGGTTACCATAGTTTTCGCCTTTTTGCACAGTGAGCAGCTTGATGGCTTGCTGCAATTCTTTAAAAGCCAAGGGATGGTTGCGCATATCGCCAGCGCCGAAGGTATGGCAGAGGAAGCAACCATAGTAGCCATCGCCACTGCCGAGTTCTGCGCACTTTTGGAAGTAAGAGAGCGATTTAGCATGGTCAGTCGGTGTGGCTTTTCCTTCGTAGTAATACAGTCCCATGATGTAGTATGCTGCAGTATCGCCAAGTTCTATACCTTTTTCGCCCCAATAGCGTGCTTCAGGATAATTGACGGGGGTGCCTATACCATTATAATATAGATTAGCTAAATCGCCGTATGCATTTTCATAATCTTGCTTGGCAGCTTTGAGCGTATATTCGAATGCTTTTTGTAGATTCTTCTCTGTGCCCAATCCATTCGTGTAGAACCATGACAATATTGCTTGTGCTGGAGCATGCCCCATGTCGGCAGCTTGCTTGGTGAGGTTGAATGCTTTTGTTAGGTTCTTTTCTACACCCTTTCCTTTTTGGTATCTAGCTGCAAGCAAAAGCAAGGAGTTAGGGTCGTCGCTCTCAGTAGAAAGTTTGCTCTGCTCGATGGCCGAAGCATCGTCTATACCATCGATGTAGTGGTAGTAGTCCAAGGTCTTTTGTGCTTCTTCATTGCCATCAGCGATCGCATCTTTGAGGAGAGCGTAAGCCCTCTCGGTGTCTTTCGCCATGCTTTTCCCCTCGTGATAGATATCTGCCAGTAAGATTCTAGCTCGATTGTTGCCAAGTTCTGCGCCTTTCTGTAGATAAGGTAAGGCGTAGAGATAGTTCTCCTCGTCATAGTAGATACTGCCCAGAATGGTATACCCTGCGTCGTTCTCTTGGTCTGCAGCTTGTTGTGCCCAGTAACGGGCTTGGTCTAAGTCTTTGTTTACGCCACAGCCATAGTAGTAGAGAGTAGCTAGTGCTGCTTCGCCCTCAGCATCGCCAGTGCTAGCAGCGATTTGTGCATTCTTAAGAGCCTTCTCATAATCTTCTTTGTTTATATAGTACCTAGCCAGCATGGAGTTGGCTGGCACGTATCCTTGGTCGGCTGACTTCTGTAGCCAGAATACGCCTTGATCCGTGGTGACGCTATCGTCAATGATTCCTGCGGCATAGAAATACTGCGCTTGCGCCACTCCACTCATGGCGGCCTGCTTGAAGTAGCTGAGAGCCTTGTCGAGATCTTTCGCTACGCCTATACCATAGAGGTAATCTAAACCTAAATTGTATATCGCCATGTCGTGGCCTTGGGCAGCGGCCTTTTGAATGTAATAGAATCCCTTCTGCTCATCGCGCTGCAGTCCGAGAAAGCCTTTCTGAAAGCATGCGCCTAAAGAGGTCTGAGCTTCTGCATCGCCCGCATCAGCGGCTCGCTGAAGGTAGTGCACGATGAGTGTGGAGTCGCCATGTTCATCTTCTAAGTGGTATTTATATAGTTTCACCATGCTCTCTACATCGCCTTTGTCAGCCTTTTTAGTAAGTTGCTTGAGTTCTTTGATAGAATATTTGGGTGATTCTTGCGTGCTGATTTGTGCGTGAGCGGTAAGGGCACAAGTGAGCAGGATAAGGATAGTAACGAAAGTCTTTTTCATGAGTCACAAGAATGTTTGTCTTTCTTGAGGTTAAACATTGGAGAGTGATGCCTATGGAATTAATGCTTCGCTGTGGTAACTTTATAACCTCATAAACTTAAGAACTTATATGAGTAGCTATTTCCCAAACAACCCTTTTAGCAGTGCGCGACCTATTTTGCGTTCTATGCCAGTTTTGGTGGTAGGAATGCCCGTCTGTCGAGCGAACTGCTGCTTAGCACGGGTGATGCCCAGTGCGCGTTTGAGCGAGAAGCTAAGACCTGGAATGTGAGTGTTGGACATAATGGTGTGTTTTTTAATAAAACCGGCTGCTCCTCATCCATTCAAGCAAGCTTGAGATGGCATTCGGTTTGCACGTTTTGGGGATTGGAGTGTGAATGGAAGTTTCTGATTCAAGGTTTTTCTTCCTCTTGTATCTCTTAGTAAATAGTGTGGAAGTAATTGCCTCTGTTTCTTGTTGCAAAAGTATGGAACTATTTGGGGGAAATGTCACATTTTGCAACGTTGCAGGTGTTTTATAGTGTCGGGTTGTTAATCTACTGCAATATTACAAAAGAATTATAATACAGCAATAATAAAACACTGATAGTTGTGTTTTTGAGGGGGGAAAGTTGTAGCTTGACGCCTTTCGTATATATATATATATATGAGGGTAGTTTTGGATTTAGCATGGTTTTCAGCCCGCTCTAGTTAAAGCCGAATTTAAGATGAGTATTTCCAACCACATGCCCGCGAGATAAGGAAACGACTTTCTTTAGAGAAAACTTGAATAAAGTTATTCTTCTTTGAGCATTTGCAGTGTACGTTTACAACGCACACCATCGTAGAAGGATTCGAGCACTTCGGCGTAAACATCGTTTGGGGAAATAGCGTCGAAAAGAGTCATACACGAACGCATCTTTAGAGCATCAATGCCTCCGAGTATGGTTTCTGCAGTTTTATCGGTGTGAAGGAGTAGTGCGTGGGTAATCTCTTCGAGCCTCTGACGTAAGGTGTGATTCTTCAGATAGTCTTCTGCTTCATCCCTAGATTCAATTCCGTAATATTGCGCCCTACGGCTATAACCCAATCCGCGAAGTTGCGGAAAAATGTACCATATCCAATGCGACTCTTTGCGTCCGTTTTTTATTTCGGCCAGAGCCTGTTCATATCGTCCGTTGTTCTGTGCTTCTAAGAAGCGATCTATATTTGTTTGCATGGTGAGGAAAGTGTAGATGGATGAATTTGAAATAAGTAGCGGCACAATAATAGAAGCAAACTTTATCACGCTCGTCTTTTGTCTTTGATTCTCCTTTATGATAGATTTAGGCAATATCCACTCTTGTAGCTGCGTTGGTTTTTAAGGGGCGTGTATGCTGCTTCTTGCAAATGTAGTATTTTATCAGTAGCCGGTCTAATTCTTGTATAATTTTATTGCTATCTTTGCATAAGGCTGCACCTCAGCAGTATATTCAAGCAAGCTTGATATTCTGCATACGATTTGCACCATTCCTCAAAAAATAGCATATACCTTATTTCAAATACTGTGGCGAGAAATGAAACAGAATGAAAAGGCTAGCTTGATGCGTGTGATATCCGACTTGATACAAGCTGATGGCATCATTGACATGCAGGAGATAGAATATCTCGAGACCCTTCGTACAAAATATAAAATCATGCCCGACGATGAACGGCGAGCCGACTACCTCACCTTTGCTGAAGCCGTTACAACCCTCGCAGAGGCTGAGGCGGTGTTGCGTCATCAGCTTGTGACCGATTTCGCCGAAGTGGCAATGTCCGACAATTATTGTGCTCGAGCCGAAGCACTGCTGATGTTAGCTCTGCGCTATTGTCTTGTGGTAGCTAATGGCGGTAGCGCCTCTATTATCAGCGTGAGCAATGCGGAAGTGCAGTTCGATGACAATCAGTTGCTCTACGTTGAGAGCCAATACGATACTTGTATCAATACGCAAATAGAGAGCCATTTTAATGAACTCTCCAATATGGTGCGCCTTGCAGGCTTCGATTTCGTGTACATTCCCCGTGTGTCGGCCCATTATGGCAGTATCAGCGAGGACGATATGAAACGCGTGGTTCGTTTCCTCTATCCCTCGGTGAGCATCGAACGCTTGCAACTTGTATGGGATAGTCTGCAATCGCTTAAAACTCATGAATATTGTCGCGACCTTCTTTCTGCCAAACTAGGCTTACGAGAGATGGCATTTGTAGCTCCTTCGGTGATGATTAAGGTGGGCGATTCTGTGGTGGGCGGAGAGTCCTTCTCCAATTTTCTCTTGGTAGAGGTGGGGAAAAATGTACTTCTGTCGGTTGAACAACTCCTTGCCGTCTATGCCAAACTTTTCCACAATCTACACCTCAACTATTTGCACGAAGAACCTGGCCGCTTTGTCTACAAAGGATTCTACCGCCAAGTGTTCGATCTTCACATGTTGCGTCGAGGCATTAAAAGCCGCATCGTGGTCGATACAGTACGCGGCTGTATTAGCCTACCTGATGCCGACACGGTGATTGATGTTCATCGTCGTGAGAAAGCTCTCTATGCCTTATTTCTTCTAGAATCGGTCAGAGAGGGTATAAACTTCACTAAGCCCGACAGCGCGTGTGGCCTAAAAAGTTACAACTGCCGTATGGAGCATGTGATGCAAAAGTATCGCAAAATTTATGCTAAGTTCGGAGGTAATCCTGTGAAGGCTCCCAATATCTGCGATTATTCTACTCGTGGTCCTATGATAGCCATGCTTAAAAAGAAAATACTTTCCTTAGACGATGTGCTCCACCATGCTAGCAGCTATTGCGTAGAGCGAAACTCTTATGGCAACTATACCATTGATATCACTCCCGACATGATTTGCTGTATTGATTCTAATTTCCAACTTTGTCCTCTTTGGGAGAATGACGAATGGAGGGCTATTGCAGCTTTGTAACAGAGAAAAATCCCTTTTTCTTCTTAAATCCAGAGTATAAATTTGCGGTCAGGATGTATTACTAGCTCCATTCAGCATGGCTATTCCCGACCAAGAGGAACCTTCTTCTTCCTCAAGACCCCCCCCGCATTGTGTCCCCTTTTATTTACAATGGCCGAGAGGCTAAAGCTTTTCATAGCATTTGTCCTAGGCGGTGTGCTCCTCTTTTTCTGATATAGAATTTGTAGTTCGCCAGATTTTATAGCCCAAAGCAGCCACACAGATGCTCATCAAGGGGCTAATCAGATTGAAAAAACAATAGGGCAAGTAGGTCAGCGTGGGCACACCCAAGACGGTGCTTTGTGTCATGCCACACGTGTTCCAAGGCACGAGTACGGACGTTACCGTCACACTATCTTCTGTGGTGCGGCTCAGCAGTCGGCGTTCATATTGTTGTCTATCGTAAATTTTCTTGAACATGTTGCCAGTGAGCAACACGCAGATGTACTGATCGGCCACAGCCAGATTGAGCATCAATCCGCTGCATACCGTAGAAGCCACCAAGCTCACGCGCCCGCGAATCATGCGCACAAACATTTGCGTGATTCCTCTTACCATGCCGCCCGCTTCCATGGCTCCGCCAAAACACATGGCGCAGATGATAAGCCATATTGTGCCCATCATACCAGCCATGCCACGTGTGGCTACGAGCGAGGTGAGCATTGGATTGCTCGTAGAGAGCGATGTCTGGCCATAGACAGACTGCATTGCCCCCTTGAATAAGTCGCCTCCTGCAATTTCGCGCAACGCATCCGATTGAAAAACCAAGGAAAAGACCACTGCTAACAAGGTGGAAAGAAACAATGTGGCAATGGGAGGAACCTTTCGAGCGATCATCACGCCCGTGAGCACTGGCACCATGAGCAACCATGCCGAGATGTGAAATCGTCCCGCCAAGGCGGAAGTAAATTGCTCAATCTCTGCACTGCTATTGCTCTGTTGCATAAATCCAGCAAAAGTGAAAATGATAAGGGCAATGATGAGCGAGGGAATCGTTGTGATAAGCATATAGCGTATGTGCTTGAATATGGGCACCCCCACGGCTCCAGAGGCAAGAACTGTGGTGTCAGAGAGAGGGGAAATCTTATCACCAAAATAGGCTCCACTGATGATGGCGCCCGCTATCCATCCATCGTCGAAACCCTGTGCTCGCCCTATTCCCATAAGCGCAATGCCTATGGTGGCAATGGTGGTCCATGAACTTCCAGTCATCACGCTGACAAGCGCGCTGATTATGCATGTCGATGCAAGGAATACGTCGGGATGAATAATCTTCACACCATAATAAATCAGTGAAGGAACCACGCCGCTCACCATCCACGTGCCGCTAAGTGCACCAATGAGTAATAGGATGATTATGGCGCTTGTCACGCTTGCTACATTCTTCGTAATCATCCTTTCAAAGTCGGCCCAAGGCACTCCGAGCACCGTAGTGCCAAGCAGCACACAGAAGGCTGATACGACAAGTAGGGTCACTTGGCTTGCTCCTAGCAGCGAATCACTTCCATACGCACGTATCGTAGCCACTAGCATAAGCACAAGCACCACTAAGGGCAAAAGTGAAATGAGTGGTGAGGGCAGATGTCTTTTCTTATTCATAGGGATTGTTTTCAAGATGAAAGTCTAAAACTGCGCGAAATTACGAGGATTTTGCTAATCGGCCAAGAATATGCATCCTTTTACTGCATAATGGACGATTTATGCATCCTGCAGAAGAGAAACTTTCAATGTCCCAAGAAATGCTAGAAAAGCATACCATCATTACGCTGCAGAGCGTGCACTTTTTCGATGGAATAAGCATACGAGGCCTTTCCATGCAGTTCGTCGAAGTGTATCGAGCAGGCATGAGAATAAGTATACGGCTAAAATGCTGAGTAGGGCTAAGGCCATGTAAGCTAGCGTGTCGAAGCGGGCATCTAGGTCTGTGAACCAATGGAAGAAATGCGGACGCACGTAGAGTTGTTGATGTACAAGATAAGCGGCAAAGCTGCCCAGAGCAAGCCAATTGACCACATAGCTCTGAAACTTCATGCGTGCAAAGCAAAGGAGTAAGGCCGATGAAGCGATGATAACGAGTGGATTGGTGTAGGCAAAGAGAATGTTGACGAGATAGGTTGTTGCTGTCTGCGATGTCAGCGTGCAAGTCCACAACGTGGCACAGATGAGTACGGAAATGCCTATCCAGATACTTGCCAACTTCCACTTGCTATATTTCTCACCAAGGCGTGGTGATAGGTAAAGACGGAGATACCTTCCTAAAAGATACAACCCTACAAAGGATACCGCACTGAATCCACGTCCTATATCATTAAAGAAATAGGAGAGGGGCACCACGAAAGCATAGAATGTAAGGAGAAAAACTCGAAGTCCGCGCTCATCGGTCTGTTGAATGAAAGCATTGAGTGCGGGCGTGAGCAGATAGAGCACTAAATAGCTACAAGCAAACCAGTAGCTCCAGTAAGCTTGTACATAGTAGTGCCAATTATTGGGCAGTTGGTAGCCCATAGCCCATAGAAGGAGAAACATACACGAAGCCGTGAATATCACTTGAAACACCAGTTTGAGTGCTCCGTTGAATTTGAAATTGGTGCCAAACCATCCTGTGATGAGCACGAAAATGTCTACGCAGCCGATGCAGGCTGTGTTGGTAAAGATAATGCCGAGCCAATGGAAAGGATGCGCCGTGATGCGAGGAACCATCCAACTACCAAAAGCATTACACACATGCAAGGTGATGACCATGAGCATGGCAATGATGCGCAGAAGCTCTATGTTCGATTGTCGTGTGAGAGATTTCTTCATAAGAGTTGGGGACGATGGGGAAGGATAGGAATATTAAGCAATGCTGATGAGCTCTACGTCGAAAATCAATGTAGAGTTGCCAGGAATGTCGCCATCGGTGCGACTTCCGTAGGCCATGGGAGCGGGAATATAGAGCGTCCAGCGGTCGCCTGGACGCATTTGGCTCAGTGCAATCTGCCATCCATCAATGACTTCGTAGAGGCGAAAGGCGGCGGGAATGCCTTCGCGGCGTGTATCATCAAACACGCGGCCATTGATAAGACGGCCTGTATAGTGTACGCACACCACACTGCGCAGATCGGGGCGTCGTCCTTGCGGATTACCGCTCTTTTCCACTTTATAAAGAATGCCTTTGGGTAGTTCATGTATGCCCTCTTCTGCTTGTTTTTCGGCTAGGAACGCTTCATTGCGTGCTTTGTAATCGCTTTTTTTACTCATAATGTTAGAATGATTTGTGCTGCGAAGTTAGCGAGATGTGGCGGAATGAGCAAAAAGAGATTGTAGTTTGTGAGTTTTTTCTACTGTTGACATTCCACAGAACTGTCTGGATGTCATCGATAAGAACATTGCCTTGGATGCCGAAAATGTGTTTGCCAAGATTGGAAAGCCATTGATATGAGAGATATAAAGTTCAAGGCTAAGGTTGATGATGGCGACATTGAGAAACTGACAGATGACAGAAAGAAACTCATTGGCGATGAGTCCAAACTTCTTGAAGACCACCGAAAGGAAAACAAAGAAATCCTCACTCGCCATTTCTATGATATGTCTAATATGATGTCAAGGAATGAAGGTGTGTGGTTGTCAAACGGTTGGGTAAAGACTTTGCTTTGGATATTCTTGCCGTGTTTCCTTTATACAGTCATTTCGATTGTTTATCTTGTCGCATCATACATAGACAAATGAAAAGCGGATGGCTGTTGTTTAATCAACCCCATCCGTTATCTTTACATTTAAAATGCCTTTTTAATTGTGTCATTCTAATAGAATAACATGTGCCTGAGTATTGTCCATATCAGGCATTGTCATTCCAACTGGTGCACCAATATAAGTAGGATCTGTAATGACATAATGTTTTCCATTTAAAGAAATATAATCCCCGGTAACATTATCTGTAAAGCATACTGCACTTGCCAAATGTCCTGGGTAAAACACTAAAATAGTTTTCAACCCCAATAAGTCCCTTATTAAACGAGTGAATAGTATAGATCTGTCTTCACAGTCACAATAAGGATAATATAAGGTTTCTTCTGCAAAGAAGGCCCTGTCGTCTCCCCACACTTTATCATCATATTCATAAACAAATGCAGTTTGAACCCAATTCAGTAACTTGTTAGCAGCTTCCAATTGACTCAAGCCATTGATCTTTTCTTTTAGTGCAGGATAAAGGTCTGTTTTCACATGTTCATCCAATGGCGTGTTGGCATACATTGCCCACCTTGTCATAAAGTTACCATTTACTTCTGATGTTGGATATGTATTATAGAAATCTATCAGGTTCTCGTTAACTTGAACTTGTACTTGAACATTTGGATATCTTTTAGATGTCAAAGTTCGCAAATCACTTGCCTTATATTCAAATTTTTGATTTTGCGGAATATACAAGGATAAAGGTTTTTCTTGCGGAAATGAGGCATCACATATTTCAAGTTGATTCTCGTTACATTCAAATGGATAAAAATTCAAATTATCAATATTAAAGTATGGAATCTCATAAATTCCATGTTCACTTGCATATAATAAATATATGTGTTGCTCATTTCTTCCTAATCTCATTTTATATCCACTTTGGGCATAAATATAAGAAGTAAGCATTGTCGCTTCATTGGAATTTCCATATATAGCTTTTGAAAATGAAGATAATAAGTTTAGGTATGCCCAATCACATAAGTTCCTGCCAACTCTTATTGCAAGACAGTCTCTTATGGTGTTGTTGAGTACGCCCTCTACTGACAGTTGTGTCCAGACATTAGATAACTGTTCGTTGCTACAATCTTGGAGAGTCATATTTAGGTTCTTATTAAGGCGAATCCGGCATTTTGTTCCACAGTAGATAAATTCAATCGTCCTTTCTTTTGGTTGAGAGTCCTCTTTGATGGGCGCGATAGGAGTAGGTTGTGGATCTGGTGTTGGTGGTACAACTACATCCTTAATTGGGATTGGATTGCTCTCTATGGGCTTGTTCTTATCTTCTTCGGGAATTGTGACAGGTGGCACAGTCTCGTCCTTGGGTTTTGGAATGGCAGGCAAGGCATTGTATTGTTCCCAAGCTTGCTTTAAGAAAACGGCATATTGTTCGTTGGCTTGCGTTCTGAAGTCATTGTATTTTTGTAGTGCCTGCTTTTTGAAATCATCGTATGTCTTGTGAGGATTAATGTTTTGGGCGAAGCCGTTTGTTGAAGCCAATATACCCAAAAACAATATAGGCAAAATTTTGTTCTTTTTCATCGCTTTATCTTATTTAAGTGTGATGTTTCTCCAGTCTTCCAGTTCTGACGAATTATATACAGATGGAGTTTGTATCTTGTTCTTATCCTTGAAAGCTTGTTTGGAAACCTCTGCCTTCACATAGTCGGTTAATTCTCCTAAAGATGTATTCCCAGATGTTTCTTGCAGCTTTTTCAAAAGATAATAAGTGAACATACCGTGTCTTTCCTTATCGTATGGAAGTGCGGATTCGTCGCCTTGGCTTGCTGAGAATACAACAAGTTTACCAGTAGGCGTGTCTGGCTTGGCTTTGATGGCAACTCTTCTTGCCTCGGCGTTAGCTTGCTCATTTCTTTGTGCTCCACTGAAACAGGCATCAATAAAGGCTATGATGTTTTTTGCCGGCAGATTGCCCAGTTCTTTATATAAGTCCTTCAGACTATATCCTGTATTGATATCAAAAGAAAAACCGTCGATTGGGAGTATATAAGAAGTACGGTCAGACTCGTTTGGAATTCCATGTCCAGCATAGTAGAATATAACTTTGGTGTCATCACCATTTAATTTGGTTTGGTTTTTAAGCCATGCCAAGTGATATTTGATGTCATTGAGAGTTGCATTTTCTGTATAGTGAATGTTGTCATTTGGAATTCCAAGAGTCTTCTTACAATATTCTGTGAACACTTTTCCGTCATTCATGGCATAAGGCACGTTTTGCTCTCTTGTATATTTTTCATTTGCTATAATAACGGCATAACAATTGGAGTTTGGAGTATTGCAAATAGGGATATTTTCATCTACATTTGATTTTTGTTTTTTGTAGAGGTATTGGAATTTCTTGAAGCGTGCTGTTAGATAAGTATATTCACAAGGTATAATTTCTTCTCCAGTCCCAACATCCACATATCCATATTTGCCGTTTCTCTTGACCTTCACCATATTTTGATGAATTTGTTCTTTCCAGTAATTTCCTCCTTTAGAAACACCTCCTATTTCTTCATAAATACATGGAGTCAAAATTTTCTCTTGCTTAATATCAATAAGTCCTTGTAACCCATTTTTCTCTGAAAGAATGAATCTGTCATTCAAAATGAAAGGAATCTCTCTTTCAACATCCCCCCATCCATAAGGTCCAACAGTAATTGTTCCTATATTGTCGAATTTGTCATGTAATATATTTTCACCATTTTCATTGATAAACCATTTCTGCCCATTCTTTTCAACTAATGCAATGTTTTTTTTAAAACTGCCGAACGCTGTGAGTTTATCAAAGACTTGTTTTTCCAAGTCATTATGCCAAGAACCGTCTAATGCTTTAAAAGAAAAGCCACCATCTCTATTTTTATTACAAATAATACCATTAGAAGAGAGGGAAAAATTGCGATAAGGTGATATGTTTTGAACGTTTGTAAAAGTTGTGTAATATACGCCATTTCCATTAATATAAGATACTTTATTTGTGCCAAATTCGTATCTTACTTTCCCGCTTTCATCAATACATTCCGTTAAACACTCTGCTGAGATTCCATCATCGCTTGATATTTGTGTGTCTACTATAGCATATTTACCTATAAAATCGGTAGCATCAGCATATTTGCAAGGAATGACTATCTCTCCTTTTCTGTTTATATAACCATATTTTCCTCTCTCATAGTTGTTTTCATCCACGTTCCAACCTTGTGAGATGACAGCATAATTACCATTGTTGTTAAAGAAAATATGAGTGTCAGAAATAAATGGAATGACAAGTTTTCCTGTTTTGTCTATGCAACCATGTTTGCCATTCTTTTCTACGCATATTAATTCACGGTCTTCGTCCTCTTCTGTGAGACATCTTGTCCACAAAGCATTTGTTTGCGTATTGTTTGGATCAGATGTTATCTTCCCTTTTTTATCAAGATACACTTCTTTACCATTTTTTATGGCAACTATGCAGTTTTCTTCTCTTCTGAAATTAAATAAATTATCATCATATATACACGGAATGACCAGTTTGCCGTTTTTGTTGACGCATCCCATTTTCTTATTCTTAAAAACGGAAGCCAGTCCGTCTTGTTGATTGAAAAGTCTCATATCCTCATGATCAAGGATTATGTCATCATAAATACAGGAGATTACCTGTTGTCCCATGCTATCAACAGCTCCTACAAATCCATTCTTCTTGACGATAAAATACTTGTCGCTGCTAACATCCAACAACTCGTAGTTCTGCTTGTTGTTATTATTGAATGCGGAATGTTTGTTCTTTTCAGTTTTTAACCAACCCCATCCTAATGAATAAGGCAGAAATGCTTCTTCCTCGTCATCGTAACGACTGCGATTCATATATCCACTATCATATTCCTGTTGGGTAAAGTATGTTCGCAATGAAGCATACTGATATTTGAATGGCATTACCGTTTCTCCATTGATGTCAACACAACCAAATTTCTTTGTTGTAGTATCTTTCAAGACAAACAGCATTTTTTCATAGTTTTGTGCCTGTACATTGTGCATTGCCAATGCTACAAGTATGAGGAAGAGAAATCTTTTCATTGTTTATATGTTCTTAGTTCAAAAATAGTGATAGAATTGTTTGGTTGAATAAAGAAAGTCCTTTGTCACTTTCTTATGTTTATAGTAAACTTCTTATAGGTCATATTCTTGTCTTTAATTCTACTCTTGGCAAGCCATTTTTGGAAATCTTCGTAAGAAAGTTCTCGTGGCAAGGTTTCCTCTTTTTTCTCATCTATGGCTCTTGCAAATGTATTGGGAGAGAATATTACATATATTTGGTTGAGTTCTTGGGTATGCAAGCAAGTTATTGTGTATTCGTCAACGTATGGCTTCAAATCTTTTGGAGAAAGTCTTTCGGAAAAGAAAACATATCTTTCTTTTGCATTGACTTTCACGTTGCCCTGCTCCTGATTCTGGTAAGGAAGCAGGCAAAAAGCCGTTCCGTCGTTGTCGACCAAATACACCACAACGTATCCACTGATGGGGGAAGTGAACGACAAAAAAAGGTCATCTCCACTTTTGAAATTGTCATCTTCATATTTGTCATCTGTCCCATTACGCAAGACCAATGCCTTGAAGTCAACATTGGCAGAGACAATCTCACGTATCTTTCCTTTTATGCGTACATTTATTATCAACTGACCATCGACAAAAAAAAGCTTGAAATCCGGTTGCCCAATTGTTTCAACCCATTCCCCTCTGACCTCACTTCCTCCGAGTGAAATAAAGTCAATGTCAGAATTTCCGTTACTATTCTTTACGGAAGTAGAGTTGCTTTGGGAAATGACAGTGCCGAACTCATCTGCAATCAGCTTGATTTTCACTCTGTCTAAGGCAATCAACTTCGCTTTCTCCAAATCAACATTCTCAGGCACATTGTAGGCATATTCTCCACTCACAGTCTTTATCTGCTGCGAAAAACAGCAAATGGAGAATACACCCCACATAGCCAATATGCAAAGAATCCGTTTTACCATCCCAAGATTTCGTCAAGTTTCTTCTGCAAGTCCTCACTCTTGCCTTTCAGTTCATCTTGAATGGATTTCTTGGCAGCGGCTTTTGCCATTGCCCCATTGTAAGCGATGCGGACAAGCACTTCTTTGTTTTTGTTTGGCTTTACACGATAGCACTCCATAACGGGGATAGTGCGGCCGATGCTTTGAGAGATAAGATTCTTTGCACCCATAATGCTTTGGGTGAGCGAAGAAGCATCTTCATTCGCCAACTGCTGGTTGGCTACCGAGTTCTCTATCAGAGCCGTTACCTCGGTCTGAATTTGCCCTGCAAGATTCTGTTTGGCAAGTTCAAGAGCCTGCATCTTGGCTGCATCATAATTCTCGCCGATGCTCATGGCTTCACCCATGAGATACTTGGGAAACATGTCCTCCTCGTATTCCATTTGCATTAAATACGATTTGTCCAGTTGTTTTGCCAATGGCAATGCCCCAGGAGCAGTAATCCAACCTTCCTTTGTCAGTTTCTTTGCATCCTTTCTTGCAGCCTTGGTTGCCTTTGCATTAAGGTCACTCTTGGATGCCTTACGAATCTCTTGGCGTTCCTTGCGAACATCCTTTGCCGTCTGCGCTGTCATGTTTGCTGTAAAGCAAAGAAAGGCAAACGCACATAAAAATAATTTTTTCATTGTGATGATTGTTTTGAATTTATAATTTATCTTGTGTCCTTTTTAAGAACCCATTGGGTATATACGCAGTTGCAACAAGACATAATCCAGATAGCTTTACAACCACACGTTGCTGTCCTGCAATGCGTGCAACTCTTCCAATCACTCCCTTAAATTCACCGCTTGTCACTTCAACAATATCTCCATTTTTATAATGACATTGTTCCTCTGACACGATACGTACATGTTCGTTGTCGGTATTTGTTGCTTTAATAAAGTTTATCATTGCTGTAAATGGAATGGTAAGAGGAGGATGTTTGCCATTTTCCTCCAATGGTTTTGTCTTATCAAGATAAAGTTTTAATACAGATGTTTCATCTCCCTTTTTCTTGATAATGGAGTTTACAACTTCCCTTGTAGTATATACAAAAAGAAGATTGGGAAGAAGAGGCTGTAAAGTTCGCTTCTTCTTCCCAATCTCTTTCTTTATAACATAATGCATAGGCATATATGACTGAACGTCAGAGGTTGATATGATGCCATGTGCTTTCTGTGTTCTGTTGTATGTAACTCGCAACACGAACCATTCGTAATTTGCCTTTTGTACATAGTCCGAGGACACCCCTGTATGTGAGCGTTGAACTTCGGGGAGGACGCTGGAGGTAAGTCCAGCGTTAGGAGATCTGCTTCGACCTCGATGGGTATGCGCATTAATCAATGCGTTCATATCGTTTTTATGTCTTGCATTAAATTAGCAACTATTTGACACAAAAAAAGCGTGGAATCGTCCTGTTGTCCATTCCACGAGTCGAGGCTCTTGCATTGCCTATTATAGTCGAACAGACAACGTCAGAGCCCACGCCGATATGAAAATCATTACCGTTAAGAGACCTATATAATACATTTGATTGCATCCGAAAGGGTACAATCCATGCTTACAAGGTCTCCACGGGATTGATATAATCACACCCGGGACATCTACCGTTGACCATATTCGAGACTATAATTCAGAATGTTTGCAAGATTCGACTCGTCTCAAACACAGCGTCAGATAAACGCCTTCTATATGCCTTGACTCTCTTCCCACCCATTGCCCGCTTATTACCGAGAAAGTTGTTTGGACTTCTCAGCTTTCAGCTCGGCGTTGGCTGTCTGTTTATCGACATTGAGTGAACTCAAAATGACGCACAGATTCGAGAGTCACTGCGAAAATAACAAAAATTCTTCAAAACGAGCAAGGTTTACTTGGATTTTCTGTCAATATCGTCCGATTTTAACATTTAAATGACCATTATTGCTGTATATGGAAGTATAAAAATTACACAGTCGCAATGTTATGTGACAAAGGTTGCTACAGAAATAAAAAAAGGAGCAAGAACATTTGTTGTCTTACTCCCATAAATTTTCTATATAAAGATTTTCAATGTGTTCTATGTTATGGCGATTAGTTCGCCAAGGCGAACCTATTAAAACCATGCATATATAGTGAGGTGTATTTATCCTCTATTGATTCGTTCCACCAATTCGTCTGGTGTAAGTATCTCCATCTTTGAGAAGCCAAACCACTTTTTGCCTAAGTCCTTAATGGATGCACCTATGTGATATACATCATCGTCTATACAAAGGAAGCGGTCATGTGACAAACGGAATGTTGCAACATCAATCGGTGCATATTGAGCATTATGACGGTCTATGTCGAGTTGGAACTGACGGCTTATCTGCTGAGTGTAGATGATTGCAGACACGTTATTATCTCTTTTATCGAGCAATGTCAG
>ENA-ORRH01000090-ORRH01000090.1-human-gut-metagenome-genome-assembly--contig:-NODE-90-length-97499-cov-19.5474_pt1 | contig 97499 bp, 100 predicted proteins | sample MGYA00242173_ERZ509130 | MGnify/ENA primary metagenome ERZ509130 (study PRJEB26280, sample SAMEA2338633) | human gut metagenome | biome: human gut; feature: human-associated habitat; material: faeces... | reverse complement strand
CTTGCACCGATTTCTGCATCAATTGATGTAAGTTTGATGTAAATCGCTGTTTTTTCAGTTTTTTATCAAATGAAGTACGTCCCGTCTATTTGGTAAAACGGTACATCTTTACATCATCTTAATAAAGCTTTGCACCTGCTGGAATATGATTATCAACCATAAGAAGATGAAGCTCCTCATCCTCTGAATCTTTCAAATTGTTTACTGCTGAAAGTAACATACCGCAAGATTCAATTCCCATCATTGCTCTAGGTGGAAGGTTTGTAATAGCAATAAGTGTCTTTCCAACTAATTCTTCCGGTTCATAATATGCATGAATACCAGAAAGGATTGTTCTGTCTGTGCCTGTACCATCGTCAAGCGTAAACTGTAACAGCTTTTTGCTCTTCGGTACTGCAACACACTCTTTTACCTTAACAGCTCTGAAATCAGATTTGCTGAATGTATCGAAATCAACTGTTTCCTCAAACAATGGTTCAATCTTTACATTTGAGAAATCAATCTTTTCTTCAACGGTCGCAATCTGGTCGCAGTTTTCTGCTGTGTTACTCTTAAGTGCCTTATTTTCCTTCTTATCGGAGTCGAGCGACTTCATTGTCGGGAAGAGCTTTGGCTCTTTTTCTTACTCTTGCAAATCCTTGCAAACCCTTATTTTTCGGGTATTTAAGCCTTTTATACTCTTACATACTCTTTGCTAATTTATTGCCAAAAAGTAGTCAAAAAGTAGTCTTCCCACCTGAAAAGTAGTCAACGAGATACATAATGTATTGTTGTGTCTGACACAATAATACTTTCGGATTATACCATATTGAAAAGAAAACCTCAAGAGGACTCTTTTCTAAAATACATCCATATTCTTTGCTAAATTTTCGATTGCTGTTTTGGTTACTTCGTCATTTACCTCTGCGTATATATTCATCGTGCATAATTCATTTAATAAGAGGTGTTTATCATGCATTACACTGGAACAATTTGGTGTCCTCCCTATGAAGCAGATTCACTTCTGCTGGAAGTAACGGCAGGCTGTACCCACCACAAGTGCAAATTTTGTACGCTGTACTGTGATTTACCATTTAAATTCAGAATGTCACCTATAGAGGACATAGAAAATGATTTACTGGAAGCTCAAGTTCTGCGCAGAAATCCCTATTCAAAGATGTTAATTCGCCTACAGGGAAAAGATGATCCTGACCCAATTCGGCGAGTTTTCTTAACCGGAGCCAATCCGTTTGTTCTGAAAACAGAGAAGTTACTTGAAATCGCTTCACTCATTCACAAGTATTTTCCCTCTGTCAACTCAATCGGCTGTTTCGCACGCATTACAGATTCAGTGAACAAGACAGATGATGAACTGATACGGCTCCATCGTGCAGGTTATAACGGGCTGACCATTGGTGTAGAAACAGCAGATAATGAGGCACTTGCTTTTATGCGTAAGGGTTACAATTCCAAAGATATTCTAACCCAATGTAAAAGATTAGAACAGGCGGGTATCGAATATGGTTTCTTCTATCTGACCGGCATTTCCGGTAAAGGAAAAGGTGAGACAGGTGCGAAAGCATCCGCGCGTGTCTTCAATCAGCTGCATCCTTTCCTAATTGGTCCCAATATGCTGACGATTTATCCTGAATCCAATCTATATCAGGAAATTCAAAACGGAAACTGGGAAGAAGAAAGTGAGATTGAAAAATACCAAGAGCTCCGAACCCTTGTGGAAAATTTAAATATTCCAACATACTATGCCGCAATGGGAGCCTCCAATGCCTTTCAACTCAGAGGACGATTGCCAAAGGATAAAGAACAATTACTGGAAACACTTGACAGAATCATTTGTGAGGTCAGTGAAGAAGAGCTTCGTTATTACAGAAGAAACCTTCCGCATTTGTAATAGACCATATTTGCGGATTATATGCACACACCCTGCAGTATAATAAAAATACTGCAGGGTGGTTTCAGCATCTAAATGTGCCATATTTATCTTTTTGAAACATACATCATAATATCACTCAACCATTTATCATACGCCAAATACAAATCCCATTGTCCTAAAGTCTTCATGTCCTTCATAACGGAGCCGATATGTGAAATATAATCTGATGTTTGAGAATAGCTATGTGTACCAGCATTCTCCCTTACTGCAACTGCATGTAAATAATCTTTTGGAGAAGTATGTCCTGTTTCTACATTCAATACCATCAGTTCATTATAACTGCATCGGTTTGGATTTATCTTGCTGGCATCTACCTCCTGCTCATATGCATTTCCATCTGCATCCAGTCCTTTAATAATATAAATCGGATGATCTACCGTATAGGAATCTGACCGATAAATGTTAACCGACTCGCCCGTTTGCGGACTGGCATAGGACATAAGAGCATCTTGGCAAAGCATTGCCTTTTGATCTCCACTTGCTACACACTTCATCACATTTTGGGAAAACTGTACCTCATCGCCTGTCTTTGTCGTTTTTGTTGCACCCCAGTCCTTTAGTTGAGAGTGCGTTTTTTCGCAAACAAAAGAATCATTGTAGGCAGAATTTCTTGTTGTGTTATGTATCATATTTTCCTCTATCCTTACTATCTATTTCACAGATAAAAACTCAAAGCGATTGCTTCCGTAATTCCAAGTAATATTAAAATTCTTCAAAAAAGACATTGTACTCTGATAGATATCATTGTCTTCCCATTCACTGGCAGCCATATAGTTCTCGTGATTCAACAACAGGCTCTCTTTAGCATCTATATTTTTTACTGCTGCTAATAGAAATAGTTTAAACGGAGACTCTGCATTTTTACCAGCAAAATACTCCTTGAAACCATCCAAACCGGTTTCTCCATCCCATGTAGCATTGCTGCAATATACAAAATCTTCTGGTGGTGCCATGTTTACATCATGGAAGTTGCCGCCTATTGCCCGGTCACGGTTAATCTGCCATTCCATGGAATCCCATACGCCATTAAATGTGATTCCTCCATCCAGTGTAAATCTTGTATGCTGCTCTACATAAGCAAAATCCACCGATTCTGTTCCGAATTCCTCCGTCAGTTCATTTGCTGTTTCCTGAAACAACTTCTGCATTTCTTCACAGGCATAATACCACTCCGAATTGTAATAATAAGTTCCATTCCAGTTGACACCACTCTCTTCCATCAGATCCTTTCCTTCCTGCATATTTCGTGAACAGGCATTTCTTGTGTTTGCTCTGCTGAAATACTCATACAGTCCTGACAACCATCCGGTAAACCGCTGTTTTTCATAATTACTCATAGAAGTACCCACTACTTTTACATCATCCGCTGTTTCTGCATGCTCCTGCGTTTCTTCCGGTCTGCCAAACGCATGGTATACATATTCCTTAAAAATAGTCTTTACTTCATCACAAGTGATTCTTCCATTATAATAATCCCGCATAATATCATAGGTTTCATTGAAAAAACGATTGCCCGGTGAGATTATCTTTCCTCCACTTTGTGCCTTCAGCATACTTCTAACTTCCTCGTAGTTGTCTGCTGTGGCAGAGATTGTATAGGATTGCATGGAAAGCTCCACACAGTCTTTTTTATAATATATTTTTTCCTGTCCTTTCCCCTCTTTATAAGAATAAGTCTTGAAAAGAACTTCATCAGATTTTTGATACTGCTGATAGTCTGTTCCTGCCACATTATTTCCAACCGCTGTTACTGACATATTCACTCTTCCTTCCCTGCGTCAAATTCTTTACCATCTTTTAGTTATAGAGTTTTTCCATACAACTCATATTTTGCTTAATGTTCTTCTAAAACTTGTTGCTCATAAGCCTTTGCTGCCAATGCTTTTCTACTAAGTTCAGCATTTTGCTCTTTATGCTTAAAATACTCTTTTGTACGAAGTTCCTGCATATCCCTATGAACCTGTATGCGTTTCTCTATATATTCCTCTAAAAGCTCCTTTTCTCTATCTTGCTCTTTTTTCTTTTTTACATTATTTTCATGTTTTGAAGAAATTCCCTTAGTATAACTATCGTTCTCTTTCATTCCTTTAGTATATCCGTAACACCCTTCCCATGTATCATCTATATGCATATATGATATTTGTGGAATATAGTTTCCAAAATTAACTGCCTTATTCTTCGCTAAAGCGTCTAATATTTTCTTCTCATATTCCGGATCAGTCTGCATTCTTTTATAAGCGTCATCCGTAATATCTATAATATCATTTCTATTCCGCTGCGATGGATGTGTATATAATGAATTCATCTTTTCATTAAAATACGCCTTGTATTCCTCAAAAGTCATATCTTTTGGGGAAACCGGATTTTTCTCTGTGACCTTGCCAGCAAATCCGTCATTTTTTCCCGTGCTGTTTACATTCTTGGTGTTTCTCGCTGTTGCTACATTATTATGATAATAATTCTGTCCTATTCCACTAATGCCCATTTCTTAATATCCTCCATTATTTTTGTATTGCGACTCATCTGTCGTTCAGAGTCGCCCCTGTTCCCTTGCAGTCCACAGAGACTTTTTATCACCGACAAGGAATGCCTGAAATCTCTTCCAAGTTCTCTAGAAAATAACCCAATCCACATCATTTTCTGCTCCTCACTCGGTTAATTTCTGATTTTCCCCTATAATTTACGAAAACGAATGGCATTTAGATATGCCATCCGTTTTCGTAAATTATAGGGTTTTCTTTTGTAATCTATTATTCTGTCTGCTCCTCTTTTGAAGCATAATAATCATCAAATAACTTATTTGTTGCATCGAAGGTATCTTTACAGATACTCGGTAATTCTCGTCCCCAAGCTCCGGTTGCCTGCTTGAATCCTTTTTCAACCGCCGCCTGCATTTCCTTCATCTTGTCTACATCATCGCCGGCTAACGCACAAGCAAAATCAAACAATCTCTGTGAGGTCTGTTTTACACCCCAATATCCATCTTCTGAAATATCCTTCTGTGCCTGTGCTTTTGTGGCTGCATCAACTGTATAATCGCCACTTGCAAGGAACTTCCACATATCCGTAGCCTGTCCGTAAGTCTTTGCCTGCCCGGACATCATTTTATGAACAAGACTTGTAAGTTGCTGTTCACGGCTCGCCTGATCCGCTTTTAACTGCTTTACTAAGGCAGCTCTGTCCGCATCACTCATCTTATTGATAGAATATGTAGCCTTATTTGTTGATGCAGGCTCAGACTTTTCATACACCACGCCATTATTGGCTGATGTGGTTTCTGTTGCTTTTTTCTCTGCCTGTTTACTTGTTACTGATGAATAATCTGCGTACTGCTGTGTTGCAGCAGATACTCCTGAAATTGTGTTGCTCATTCGCATACCTCCTTGTACTTTGATTAAATCCCTTTATTTTGTGTTACTCTATCCCCAAAAGTCATACTTACTGCTGTTCATAGCAGAATATAAGTTACCGCCTATTTCCGCTCTCACTCCCTTGAAAATAGACGCCCTCCTTAGCTGATAATTATATCGCCAACTTATTCAATTTTTCAAACCCTAAAGGAACGAAACCCTATCTGAATGGGAACGAAACATTTTATACTACACAATTCCACCGTGCTTATATTGCTGTTCCCGAAGCTTATCCAACGATTTTGCTCCATCCGGACTATACAAATCCAATAACTCCAAAAAATTGCCAGACTCCTTACACCCATGCAATAACATACGCATACTATCCGCATCTTTACCGAATAACATACCCAACAGACTCATATCATACTGATTTTGGCTATCACTTAATATTCCCTGCTGATGTAAATCCTCCATAAAACCATAAGTACGAACCTCGGAACCTATTCGCATTGCCACATTATATAAATCCGGATCAACAGTATGAAGATAATTTAGGTAGCGTGTCTCAATATTTCTATTGGGTGTGCCGCTCATCATCCAATTTGCTATATCTTCCAAAGATGCACCTACGGCAGCATCATCAATCAAATGCATCTGCCATCTACCGCTTTCAGTCTTTGTAAAAGTATATTTTCCATCTTCCGAATACAATGTATTTGACCATGAGTTTTTTGGAGCCGCCTGATCTCTGACAAGCACTTCAAATGCATCCATTGCAGCTCTGTCCGGGATACACTTTTTTTCATCTGTTGGTAATTCCATTTTCCCCAATGCTACTGCTGTTTGCACCAGCTCATAATCCGATATGTTTTCTCCATGATAAAAATAAGATTTTTGTTCTTTCAATTTTTCAAATGAAGCCGGTAGTTTTACTTCTGCCAACTGTTCTTTGGAAACCTCAGTCCAATCTTCTTTTTTCTTACTACCTGCTGTCTGCATCTGTACTCTCGGACCATTTGTAATCTTTGTACCATATTTTGCATTTACCATATGTTCCGTTATTGTCACATGCGCAAACTGAAATAAACTCCTTTGGTTTCTTGTCTTTCCGTAACCTTCTACTTTCACAGCGTACGGAAATGATGACTTCGTATTTAAAACAGAGTAAGTACCTGTATAAAATGTATTTGCCGCTTGTATTCTCATAATATAACCTCCAATCCAAACAGAGACAGCGTCTATTTTCACATTCAATCCCTTGAAAACAGACGCCATCCTTAGCTATTAAATATATCGGCAAATATTCAATTATCTTTACCTATCGGAATGAAAACCTGTCTGAATGGGAACAAAACCATTACTGTACTACACTTCCTCATCCACCTTCTTCGATACAAGTTCCGATAAAGCATTGTTATATGTACCATTGCTCTTATAGGTTCCGCTTGTTCTTGCTGCCGCATTGGAAATACTGTTTGCTTTCATGGATACCTTATCAGCAAACGAATTATGTCCGGTAAAAAGTGTTTTGAATGAACTGATGTCTGCTTTTTTAAGTGCTTCCTCATCCAGTTCCAACTTATTACCCTTATCTACGGTAATACCGATTTTTGAAAGCATATTCTCATTAGACTCAGTAATTCCTGTCATCCACACAGCATTGCGTAATACATCTTTTGAATTGGAATTGCCAGCCTGTTCCACAACATCATTGTAATCTTCCACGAATGATTTCACAGCCTTTGTGATAGCTTCCCAATCATAATCTTCGACCTCGATTTCCTCTCCGGTCTTTTCATCCTTTTTCTTGATTTTCTTCTTTTCCCAAAGTTCATCATTATTTAAAGCATCTGCTGATTTCTTTAATGCATCCGCACCTGACTTCATAAGTGTAGATTTCTGTACAGTGTCTCCACCGGAAGATGCCTTTTCTGCATCCTGCTTTGCATAATATGCCTTCAGCAATTTTCCATAACTGCCGTTTTTGATTGCCGCATAATCAGAAAGATTAAAAGCGCTGCCTGTTGACGGTGTCTGCATACCTCCAAACAAATAGGAATAATCTACATTGGTGTTATATTTGCTTGCATAATCACTAAAACTATTTATCTCTGACATAGTAAGCACCTCCTATAAACGCACATCCACATGGGTATATGCAACTGTTTCCGATACAGATACCTCTACCGGCTCTGCTATATCCGTACTAACTGTTTCGGTCTTAACATCAGCACCCACATTCTCGGTTTCTTCTGTGCCTGCCACAGTCTTATCATCTTTTTCACCAGCAACAACATCCTTCTTATCTGTTTTCTTATCTTTATCATCTGCTTTTTCAGTCTGCTGATCTGCTTTTGCAGCTTCTTCCAATTCCTTGTTCGCAGTAGCCAATGTATTCATCTGTGCTGATTCTGCTAAAGCAGCCTTCTGCTCTACTTCTGCAAGTTCCTCTTTCTTTGCCTCTACAACATCACCACGAGCTGAATCCAACTTGATTTCAGACTCCAGCACCCCGGCTCTGCCTTCCATCTTTGTAGCAACGCTGCCCTGCACCTGTGCCTGAGCCATTGCGGAATCAGCAGAAATCATAGCCTTCATACTTGCCTGTGACAGACCTGTACTTTGCTTTCCAGCTTTCGGAGCTGTTTTCTTACTGCCACCAAGCATATCATCCATTGATGATTTCTTTGCCTGCTGTTCTTTCCTCTGTTCAATCTGATGCTGTCTTAACTGATTATTCAAATCCGTAATCTGCTGTTGAATTTCCTGTCTCTTTTTCATTTTTTCTTCAATGCTCATATCTTTGTTGGCAGAAAGCTCCTGCAACTGCTTCTGAGCATTAGCAATCTGATTTTGAATATTCTTGCTGACAGAATCTGTTGCCTTCGTCATATTCATTCCACCCACAGGTGTATTTGCCCCATTTAAACCGTTAATTCTCATATCCTATTACCTCCTGTTATCTACATAAGTGAAGCCATTGCAAACATATTCTCTTCTTCCGGTGTTGCTTCTCTATCTTCCACCTGTCCCATACGGTTCTGTGCCTGAGCCATTAAAGAATTTACTTTTTCCATTTCCGACTCATCGCACCATCCTTTTTCAATGCCTGCTTTTACTTCCTGCATATCGCCTTTTATTTCAGCTATGACCGCCCGTAACTGGCTTGTAGTCTTTGCCGCAGCAATCTTTCTTGCAGTCTTGCCGACATTTACACCAACACTACCACCTATGGTCTCGCTCTCTTTCTCAGCGTCCTCCGCAATTTCCGATTCCTCTGTTTCTTCTGCCTTTGCATCCTCCTCCGACCATTTCACATGAAATCCTTTGAAACGGTCACCAAAATGCTCTTTCAGCTCTGCTTCTACTTTTTTTCGCTCCTCAAGTTTCTCCTGCCGGATTTTCTCGGCATTATCTGTCATATCCTGTAATACTGTACTTTGCTTTATAGGTCTGCTGACTCCCCAGCCACCCCAATTACCATTTTCATCACAGAACCACCCTTGACTAATCATTTCTCGTCCCTGGGCAAGTTGCTGCTGCCTAAATCTCCTAGAAAAATCATTTAAAAACTTAACATCTTCTTCAAATTGTTTTCTTGTCGCCTCATCCGTTCCTAGCTTTCCTAAGAACTTAGGATTCACAACAAAATTAATATCTGATGAATTACCGTAGGTCTGTCCATAACTTACAGTCCCGACAAAAAACTTTGTTCCACTAATTTGCTTTTCCAACCCTTGAATATACTCAAGTCCTGCCGATACAGAATCCGGTATTGTCTTTTCGTAACTTACTCCTTCCTTCTGCACCGCAGTCTGGGAAACAGCATTTTTAGTGTCCTCTGTTTTTGAATCAAGCTTGTAATCATTTTGTACCGGGTACAGGTAATTACTTCCGATTCCCTTTACTGCCATCCGCATCATCCTCCTTGAAATATTGATTAGAAATCCGTTTCTCTATACACAGATACTTCTGCTATTTCCTATTTCGGAATATAAAACTTCATACTAAATAGACTTGTTGTGAAACGACCTTTTTATGTTGTGAACCAAAAACAAAAGACACAATCTATACCCATTTGTACAGAATTGTGTCCCTTATTTCTTATTCAACCATTAACATAACCGTCAATGTAAAGCTATTTTCATCCTGGCTTATATCTATGTCCCCATAATATTTTTGAGCCACTTTACGGATATTGGCAAGTCCGAATCCATGACTGCCCTTATCTTTCTTTGTGGTTTCCGGCACCCCGGTTTCATCGTCTATCTCTACGCTTTTACAAACACAGTTAGTTAATTCCAACATATACGCATTCTTCTTACGATAGGCAGATACGGAAACATAAGGATTCTTACAACCGTTTACCCCTTCAAACGCATTAGTAATGGCATTATTTAGTATTACGCTGACATCAAACGCATTGATACCTGTGTCCGTTGGATACATAAACTTACACCTAAAATCAATCCCTTTTTCCTCTGCTTCTTTCTGCTTCTGTGTCAAAATCACATCTGTAACAGGGTTTCCGGTCTTAATTTCCGCCACACTCTCACTCCATGCCGATTTCAGTTCTGCCATGTATTTTTCAAGTTCCTCTGTCTCATTTTTCATAAAGAGATTTTCCAATACTGAAATATGATTGCCCATATCATGCTTTAATGCCCGAATATCCCCATACAGCTTTTCTACTTCGCTGATGTGCTGTTTCGTGTTTTCTATCTGCTCTGCCAATAGCAAATTCATATTTTCCTCTCGCTGTTTTTCCTTTATCCTCTGATATATAATAACTGCGATAAGTATGGCAGCAAAAGAAACAATCTGATATATCACCCGTAAAAAAGTATATCCCGGATGAACATTCCACACATAATTTCCCGTATCTTCCACATACACATTGGATAAGAAATTAAATGTAAAATATCCTACCATTACCGTCAAAAGAGTCGCAAAAAGTAATATCAATTCTTTTCCTGATATATTTTCTTTTTTATTCACATACACCTTATGAATTAACTTAATTACAAGCCACATAACGACTATGGCAACACCGTAATAAATCAATTCCACAACGATATATGCTATCAGTTGCTTTACCGGTTCCGTAAGCATATATGGGGTGTTAATGAACAGGGCAAACATAATATCCCTAAGTACCAATGTAACACCATAAACCATCCAACGAATCAAGTACATGGAAATCGCTAAAAAGATTTTCTGCTTAATCTTTTTTCTCTCTGTCAGGCACATCGTAATCCAAGCTACAAAAATCCCCAACAGATATGGGTAAGTCATCTCCTGTGGTACAAGGTAAAATACAAGCATTGCCAATGAATAACTAATTCCTACGCAGTATGATTTTCTATTTATAAATGGCTTTACAAACCGATAAACCAGCCAACCTTCTATCAATATGTTGATGATAGCTATTGTTTTATTTGCTATTGCCCAATAAGTTTCTATATTTTCCATTTAGAGCTATCCTTTCCTCTGATTGTACTTCATGTATTTCTTTACAAAGTCCGGGTAATTCTGCTTTGCCATAAGAGCAGTTCCCTTTTCCAGATAAATGGTGGTGGCATCATATTTCTCCACATACTTAAAATTTACAAGATATGCCCTGTGCGGTCTGAAGAAACTGTCCCCTGCTACTGCTTCAAGGTCAGACATCTTTCCATAATACTCAATTTCATCGTCTAGCTTATGAATAACCACCTTACGATTGAACACCTCTGCATAGACAATATCTTCTATAATTACCTTTGTGTGAACCCCACCATTATTGATCATCACATAATTTGCTTCCGGCTCCCTCACATTCGTATCCTGTGAATGCCATTCATCAACTGCTCTGCAAAGTACATCAACAAACTTCGTATCATCAATCGGCTTCACAATATAGTTAAATGCACCTACATCAAACGCCTGAAATACATACTCTTCCACAGCAGTCACAAATATAAGTATCACACTTTTGTCCTTCTTACGAAGTTCTCTGGCTGTTTCCATACCGTTTTTGCCGGACATCTGAATATCCAAAAACAGAATATCTATGTGCTTATCTGACAAAAGCAGTTCTTCCCCCGACTGAAAGAAAATAATATCTGCCTCCGGGTACTGCTTCGCCACCTTATTCCCTATTAACTCCCGAATGTTCTTTTCATCATCGCATATCGCTATCCGCACATTCTCACTTCCTTTGCAATTCTTATACTGCTATTATATCGGAACTTGTACCCCGTTTCGATACTAAGATGTTGTGAACCGACCTTTTTATGTTGTGAAATAAATATGAGCCGATAGGAATTACCCCCATCGGCTCTATACTCTTTTCATGTTAAATCTAATGTTATAATTCTTTTATACTACTTATGATTGTCTACATACTGATTTGCCGCTTTTAACAGATTTTCTACAAAGCCATCCGGGATATATTCCGGTTCGTAATACTTAATATCTCCGTATCCTAATTCCTGCTTTATCTTCTGAAAATCATTAATAGCATTTGTGACTTTTACGCTTTGTTCCTGATGTTCCTTACCAAAACGGAATTCAACAAAAGCACTAAATTCACTTAACAGAATAGACAGCTCATCATCTTTAGATAGCTTTCTATATCCATCTTCTGTTGTAGAGTCTTCGATAAATCTTACTCTGTTACCTTCCTCATACCCAGAAGTAATCTCATCGCAGATTCCTCTAAACTCCTCCAATAAGATTTCTCCCTTTTTCTGTATTGTTAATTTTTCATCTGAATTATCCTCAGTGAACTGCACAAAACTATCCTGCATTACCCTTGATAATCTGTTTGTAAAACTCTCCACAGGCTGATGTTCCGAAATATACTGCATTTCTTCCATTTGCTTTTGTATATCCACACTACCATTCATCTTACTGCCATGTAAAGCACGCAAACCTTCCTCTGAAATATTGACCTTTATAGCCGGAACATTTCTACCAGCTTCTGTATCACAAAATCTTATAGGCTGATTATTCTGTTTCTTAGCCATTTCAAACAAATCTATATTTGGTTTCTGATAAGTGCCATTCACATTTCCATACAAATGAACTGCCATGTTTTCACCTCCATTTTTCCATAACTAACCCCTTATACAGAAAAATCAAATCTGGCTCCAACTTTTTCACCGGACACCTTATTCCAATCCACATTTTTAATTTTCTCTATCAGTTCTTCCTCTGATGAAGCCTCTACAACTACTTTCTTTACAGAAGATGTATCGTCCTTCTTATAGGAATTTACCTTCTTTTCTTCTGATTTCTCTGAGGTTTTCTTCTCCTCAGATCGTTTCTCCCGAAGTTTCTCTATATAATCTTTTTGCTTTTCGGACATCTTTTCTAATTCCGCAAAAATTGACATACTTCCATCATCATTAATAGAAACAGCCAGCTTATTTATGATTGTATCATTCTCGCTGCCCTTTCCCCATGCTCTTTCATAACCGAACTGCTCACAGATTTTATCAGTCATATTAACTATTGTATTAACACGACGCATCTTTTCACTTGCATATTTTTCATCTGAAGCCATTCTCTCTAATTCTGAGTTTGAAAAAATAACAGAGAATTCCTTATCACTCTTATCAAGCAACGCCCTTCTGTCATCCCCGGCATCTGCAACAATAAAATCATAATCTCCATAAGTTTTTCTAAGATTATCCAGGTAATTTTTAGCCTTGCTTGACAATTTATCCTCGCTGGACTTTAATGCCTGCTCGGAAGCTGTATTATTTTTCGCCTTAACTGTACTGTCCTTTTTCTGCTGAACCGTATTCTCATAATAACCAGCCGCTGATGTTATACCATGTGTTGTAACCATAATCTCTCCTCCTTGAATTGTATATTTGAAATCCGTTTCATTTTATTAATGTATTACCCATACATACTTATTTGGTATATCGGCAAATTCACTTCATTTCAATAGTCCGTTGTGTGAACCGACCTTTTTATGTTGTGAAATGAAAATAGGCAGTATCTACAACACCATAGAATACTGCCCAATTCTCTTATACTTTTAAATCTAATCCTGATGTTATAGATGCCGCTGTGTTGCCAGACATCATTCTCTCTGTCATTATCTGTGTTATGCTTTCCACACTAGAGCCTGTAAAAGTCAGCTCAAACTTGCCAGCATTTTCAGCCGCTTTCTCTGCTCGCTTCTCAGCCAATTTTTCCTCAGCTTCTTTTTTCTCTGCCCGTCTCTTAGCAGCTTTCTCCTCCGCCGCCTTTTTCTCCTGAGCTTTACGCTGTGCATTTTCTCTGGCAATCTTTCCGTCCGGGTCATTCGTACAGCCACTCGTCATAGTGATATTGCCATTTTCATCAAAAGATACATTGCAATATGTCATGACCGGATTGCCCGGCATAGTTTTCGTATATTCCACAGAACGCTTAATGCACTCAGGGATAGCTGCTAAATTTTCTTCTAAATATGCAGCCTTTTCAGGATTATCCATACACTTCTTTAAAAATGCTCCCGAAACACGTACTGTTACCGGAACTCCTTGCATAGATGTTTTCCCTGTATTCATATAGCTGTACTTTTCCTGTAAATACTTGGAATAATCATTAGTATTTTTAAATCCGGTCTTGATTTCCTCTTTTCTTGTTACTCCCGGTGTGGAAGTTTTCAAATCCATAATCTGTGATGTTACACCGCTATTGGTGCTATTTATCTCCATTGACATATCTCGACCTCCTATGCTTTCATATCAAATCCTGATACAGAACTCATTGTAGAACTCAAAGAAGACATTTTTGCAATAAAACTATCCGTAACACTCTTTAAGTCTGCACCCTTAAAAGTATATTCTTCCATTCTCTGCTCTGTCATTTTTTCTTCAGCAGCTTTTTTCTCTGCTTTCTTTTCTGCCGCCTTTTGTTTTTCCTTATTTTCCTTGACTCTCTCAAGCCATTTATCAATATCTTCGTCTCTCCCCGGCGTATCTGTAACGGTACAGGTATACATTGTGGAATACTCTTCCCCAAATTCAATTGCTGCATATACCAATCTACTTCCACGCGCACTGGCTGCTTGCTGTGAACTCTTTATATAATCAGGTGCCTTAGACAGCTCTCTTTCCAACCATTGTCCGGTTTTTTCATCACTCATTGCCTTTCTTAACAATCCCGGTGTGATGGATACAGCCACATTATTACCCGGTTTTAGACAACTGTATTTCCCCATTAGGTAGTTAGAATACTCCCGTACATTTTTATATCCACCTGTTTTGCTTGTATTATTCTGATAACCATTGCTGATCCCCATATTGTTTCTTATTACCATAGACATAAATATCACCTGTCCTTTCAAAATTTTCTGCCTCTACTTCCATTATCGGAACTTTACAACATGAATTGCATAGCAAAGGAGTGAACCACGCCATTTTGGGTGTGAAAAACCTGCCGAGCTTATGGCCCGACAGGTTTCCCATTCAACATTATTGTAAGATTAAATATCTGCTGTTCCTGCTTAGAAGTACCAATGACAATATCAATGTCTCCTTTGTACTTTCTCGCACACCTCTGAATATTGGTAAGTCCCATTCCATGTAACTTCTTATTTAATTTACTGCTCTCCGGCAAACCACTTTCTTGGTTCATTACAATTTCTCTTGCAAAGCTGTTTTCCACTTCAACAAAGAAAAGATTTCCCTTCACATAGGAATGCAATGATACATATTTATTTCTATTAAGCCAAGCCGCAGCTTCGATTGCATTTTCCAAAGCATTATTCAAAATCACTCCAATATCATACACATCTATTTGAAGCTCTTTCGGATAACTAAAATCCACAGAAAACTTTACTCCTGCTCTGTCCGCTTCCTGCTTCTTTTGATGAATAATAATATCCGTAATCGGATTTCCCGTCTGATAACCAAAATCTAACCTACTCACGGTTTCTTCCATGTTTCTGATATAATTATTCAGTTCTTCGACATCAGTATTGTTTTGTTTTTTTACATACTGCGTGATGTTATTGATATGCCCTCTTAAGTCATGGCGTAATCCACGCATATCTGCATAAATATCCTGAATCTCCTGTACCTCTTTTTGCATCTGTTGTATTTAATTTTCCAATAATGTACACTTTCTATTTTCTTCGTGATACTGCACCACATTCTGAAAAAGCATGACATTGGCTATGACTGCCCCTAACAACATTATACATATCACAGGAATCCAAAACAGAGTTGCCGGAACTGTATCAAAAATAAGAATTGTAGCTCCGTTTTCTACTGTAATAATCATCATTTTCAAAGTTATGGAAATGCAGACTGCCGCTATACTTGGCAATACCAAAAACACATTTTCCTGTACTTGTAACTGATATTCTTTTCTAACATATTTTTTGTTAATTAACATCAGATATATTCCCAAAATCAAGGCATATAAAATAGCACTTGTAAAGGACGATACACACATCACAATATTGTTTGCCACTTCAACCTGAGTGTTTGTGACAATCTTTCCCTGCATCACCAAAGTATCTATAAAACCACCTATCACCGCTCCTAACGCAATGCTAAGTACACTAACAATATATTTTACAATCTCTTTTCCGGCTACAAAGCTAAAGCATACAAATAATTGTCCTGACGCTCCTTTACGAAAGAATACCCATTGCATACCTAAAAGCAATTAACTTTCTGTAAAACTCCTTTTCCTGCTCCCTGTACATGCGGGCACTCTCACTTCGTTCACTTTCCGGTGTTAATGGGTTTTCTAAATCATACAAGATATCCTGTTTCTTTTGCTGCATTCATCCATGCATTCTTTACAATTGGTGGCGCATCCGGAGCTGCTTTATCAAATGCTTCTGCATGCGCTGTAAATATGCTATCTGCATCCATGTCACTGCTCAAAAATTCTTCCCAGAAATCTTTAGAACCGCTAAAAATCAAATTTGCATCTTTTTCAAATCTGCCGATAAAATCCTGTACTTTCTTCGCATCATTAGGATTTGTATATTTTATTTCCCAACTATCTATAATCTTACCATTTTGACATCTGGTACTGACAATTCCATCTTCTCCAAAGGCAGTAATCGTCCAAACCTTTTCTTTATTTTCATCCTCCTCTACAGAAGCACACTCTGTACCTGTATCTGTTTGTGAAACACCTACTGTTGTAGTGCCGGTCAGCTGTACTTCCTCAAATCTACTCAAAGCCTTATTCTCCATCTCCTGAGCCTCTTTTGCTGTGCGAAGTACTGTCTGATCATCGGTTTTTAGATTCTTTGTCCAATTCTTTTCGTGTTTCACACCATCTTCTGTCGGAATTCCCTCTTCTGTCTGGCTTTCTGCATCCGCTTCAGATGTACCACCTAAACCATTTGCAGCTGCACTAAGTGCTGCCGCTGAAGCCGCAGTTGCTCTCATACCTGAATCAGCCTCTAAAGCTGCTTTCTGAGCGGCTTCATCCTGCATTTCTTTTAACTGTTTTATTCTCTCTTTGAACGCATCAATATATTTATCAATACCCTCAAGCAAATTATCCCATTCATCGTCGGACATTTCACGCCAGTCTTTTTCTTCCTTTAATTCTTGTGCAGTAAGGGTATGTGTTTCCTCAAATAGCTTCAGAAGATCTGCAGCACTTATTGTTTCTTTCGTCTTTTCATTTCCAAGAATGGTTTTAGATTTTGCCAAAGCATCTGTCCAATTCATTTTCTTATTCATGATATTATCAAGAGAACCAAAATCTGCACCATCAGTTGGAGAAATAATCGACTTCATGGCGTTCCAGCTTCCCCATTTGCTATTTACACCTTCTCCATTAGCATCCTTATACTGGCAATATGCAAACATTTCCACCGGCGTTGCATTCTTTGGATCAAAACTTGATAAGTTCACATCTATCGTTTCACTCCCACTTCCGGTTGCAACTTTCACGCGAATGATTGTATCATCACTTCCCGGTTTCGTAACTAAAGATGCCGACATTCCATATCCCATTTCTCCGGCTTTTGCAAAACCAATTCCAAGAGGTGTAACCTGCTCATCCTCTGCTTTTTCTTCCTGTATTTTTTCACTGGAATGCACATCACTTAATCTCTCCGTTACATCCGGTTCTTCTGATTGCTCTATCTGTGTGATATCCATAGACAAGAATTTCATAAAATAGGGTTCAAACAAAGAGTTGATATCCTCTTTCGCATTCATCATTTGACGAAAATCATCAAATAATCGATTCGCATAATCAATCATACTCTTTGCTTTATCCATGACATTTTCATTTCTGAGATTATTCACTTTTTCTAAATAGTTCATTTTCTCCAAAATGTCATCGGTATCAAAATAATCATCTGCTAAAAATTCAGAGGTTTGTTCTGTATGTTCAAAATACATACAAAGAGTTGAGAACTCCGGAAAATCTGCATATTCAGGATCAACTTCTTCCGGATTAATATCTTTTTCAAATGGATTGCCATCCTTATCATATCCTTTTACAGAATAGGTTTTGTTATGTCCATCTGATTTAATAAAAACTTGAAAACTTTGTTCCGTCTTCTGATATGAATAAATCATTTCACCAGAATCATCTTGCGATGCATAAAGTGCCTCTGTCTTAATATTCGCAATAATACATTTACAATAAGGCGAAGATGTAACCGCCTTCCTTACCGCTTCCTTGAAGTCGTGCATTGGATCATCTTTTGGAATTTCTTTACTCAAATAATCATCCGATACGTTTGAGAGCGAACCACTTCTACTTTTGGTTACTGCTTTGTAATAATAACCGGAACTACTGTAAGTTCCTAATCCTGCAATTGACATATAGTCCTCCCTTCCTGCAGTCAATCTGTCGGTCATGACTGCACCACTGCCCGAAAGGTCCCAGTGGTAAAAATATAATAAAAGCGCATCTTTCAAAAATAAATCCATTGAAAATGCGCAATCCTTTGCTATTTATATAGTTTTAATTAGCCTTTCATTATCTATTTATTAAAAACAAAAGCACTACATCTCAAACCTTAATTTTTGAAATGTAATGCTTCCTTGCACATAATATATCGACATTATGATATAAAACATTAATAATTTTAAAAAATAAAATCTGACTAAAATACTTTCATACAGTAAAATATTAGTTTCAACGTGTGATGTTCTATATATTATTATCGAACAATCATTTCCGATACTTAAACATCAAATTATTTTGGCTCCAGCATACCTTTTGGCATACGTCCCCGTTTCTCTCTTTAAATTGTCTGCAAATCCGTCCGGAATCAGTTCCGATTCAAAATGGCTTGTACTACCTTTCCCCAAAGATTCCTTCAATTGCTCAATTTCTTTCATAGCCTTTGCAGCCTTTGCATTCTGAGCCTGAGCCTCTGCTCCAAATCGGCTGTCTACGAAATCATCAAATTCCTGCTTTAATATCTCTAATTCCTCATCCTTAGTAAGCTTTCTGAATCCATCCTCTGCAGTCTCATCTTCAATATAACGTATTCTCGTTCCTAAACTATGTCCGATTGAAATCTCATTATACAGTTGTTTAAATCCTGAAATTAACGCATCTTCTTTCTCTTGAAGTGTATGGCTTACAAACACAGCTTCACCTTGGTCGTTCATTTCATAATTTGATGGTAGCATCTGCGCGAATCTGTTTGAAAAGCTTTCAACCGGCTGATGATTTGACATGTATTCTATCTGCTTTGCCGTTTCCATCGGATCTATCGCGCCTTGAAGCTTGCTTCCATGTAATGCTTTCAAACCTTCATCTGAAATCGATACTGATACATTGGCATCATTTAGCCCCTTAATTGTTTCCTTAAATGTAAGTGGTGTTGCACCCTTTTCCTGTACCTTTTGCATCAAATTAATTCTGGGTGCCTGATATGTTTTATTATCTATATTTCCGAATAATTGTACGTTCATACTTTACCTTCCCCTTACCTATGAATAAAGGTAATTCATTATAATTTTATATCCACCCCACGTTGAAACGTCTCACCATACTGTCCCATTGTTACAGTTAATGATTTATCAATTGCCTCTCGGGTGATTCCATCTAATGCACCTGCTTTAATTTCTTTTCCGGGTTTCCATGTAGGATCTGCAGCCTTGGCAGCTTCATAAAAGGCTTTGTTATATTGTCTCTCGTACTGTTCCAGTGTCCATGTTCCTTTTAATCTATCCTGCTTTTTAGCATTTTTCTGATAATGATAGAAAACATCAGATCTTTTTGTTGTATCTCCGTTAGCAATTCCATTTTCTTCGAGAAATTCTCGCTTTGCATTATCAAACATTTCTTGTCTATTCTTCTCAGGAATGTTAATAATTACATGTCTCTGAGAAAGTGGAATATTGGTTGCATCCATACCCGCAAGTCCGGTCACCGGACAAATATAATCTCCGTCCGAATCATAATTTTTCATAAGATTCTTTATAGCTTGCGGATTGGTGTACATCATACCATTTCCATTTTTCATCATCTGACTTATAACTGTTTTATACTGCTTACTATTTGTATCAATACCAGCTGCTCTAAGCTGCGTCTGTACAGATTTTGTGCCTAATTTAGATAGCTGAATACTATTCACCGGGCTTTTCATCTTTCCTTGAGTATTAGAAAATAAAAATGCATAATTCATTATCTTTGAACCCATCAACACACCTCCCTTTACCTATACAGAAAAATCAAATCTGTCTCCCGATTTACTATCTGAAACATTGTTCCAATTAATATTTTTAATTTTTTCAATTAATTCTTCCATAGAGTCGGCTTCTACTGTGGTTCTCTTAACTGTATCTTTTTCTTGTTTTTCATATGGACTCTTTTTCGATGCTTTTTTCTCGGCTTCTTTCCTTTCCTCGGCCTTCTTTTCTCTATATTTTTCTATTCGTTCTTTCTGTTTATCCGAAGATTTTTCCAATTCAGCAAAGAATTTCATGTTTCCATTATCATCTGTAACAATACCAATTTTATTAACAGTACCATTGCCTGCCTTCATTGCATCAAATGCTGAAACATAGCCATTCTCTTCGCATATTCTTCGGCACATCTTAACTGCACCCTCTACGCCTTGCATTTTCTCTGCAGCATATTTTTCATCGGTTGCCATTTTTTCAATCTCCGCATTTGAAAAAATAACAGAGAACTCTTTGCTGCCACTTTTTGAGAGAGTCTTCAAATCATCCGTACTATTTCCAACAAGGAAATCATAATCTCCATATTTTTCACGCAAAGACTTTAAATACTCTTTCGCTTTACTTGAAAGCTTCTCCTCATTTTTCTGCGAGATATCTACAGTATCTGCTGCTCCTTTGGATGCTGCGGCAGTTGTTTTTGCGGTTGTCCTGTTCGTGTTTATTGCTGTTGACTGATAACTAGCAAATGTTTTTATTGCACTGCTTACATTTATATCGCTCATTCTGTAAATCCTCCTTGATCTAATACGCAAAATCTTTTTTCTTTTCAGGGTGCCCAGACATGCCAGACACCCCATATAAACAATGTGTAGTACACACACGGTTTCATATTCTTTTGGATTCAGGGAATATCTGTCAGAACTGACATACAGAATAGCCAAAATAGATATAGTATACCCATACTATATCTCAAAGTATCTCAATCCGTGAGAAATAATCCGAAATCCATTTCGTTTATATTCTATTTATCGGCATTTTTTTTCAAATCTTTACTTTCACATTAAAAATGGAACAATATTACTTTTATCTACTGCTGAAGCTCTGGTAAATGCAATAAAATGATTCCTATAATATTGCTTTCTAATGCTTCTGATTTGCATAGTAATCCCAAATACTATTTATCTGAGTTCTCGCTGAAGAAGATATGCTCAAATTCAATTTTAAATGATTCAGGTTACCTTGTTCCTGCAACAGCATATTTCGGTTTTCGCCACTAATAGCCGACATGAACGCCTGATATGCCTGATTTTTGATTTCATTCTTTTTATAACCTGCCTGAAAGGTCTGTGTTTCGCTGGTAGCTGCTTGACCTGTATTTGAATAATAGGTTATCTGTGGTTGAAAATCTTTTAAATCAGCCCAAATTTCCGTACTAGTTGCCATGAAAATGCTGTGTTTCTCATATGCCTTATCAAGCATTTCCAACTCTTTTTCTTTGGTTAATTCCTGCATGCTTCCATCATCTGCAACATAATATTCCAGCTCTCTGTCTGGATTGGCATACTTATCCTCTATGGCATCTTTCATCAGATTATAAGCTGATACCATTTTATTCACATGACAATCAAAGTTATCTGTCTTAACCTCGTCCTGAAATTCAAACTTTGACTTTAAAGCATCCACCTTCCCCTGCGAATAATTCTCGGTTACAAACTCATCCGAAACGCAACCATTGGATAATTCTGATAATATCTTTTCATAATCATTACAATAACCAAAAGAGCTAACAGAGGATAATCTCCTCACCTCTGTTGCTGTTCCAGTTTTAGCAAATGCAGACATCTTATTCTGTAAGGCTTTCCTGCCTTCCTCTGAAATAACAGCCGTATCACTCGAAAGCAATGACGAATACTGCTTTTTTGCCTGCTGCATTTTATTCTTTGTATTATTGACATCAATCTCATATCTGTCATCCTGACGTGATATGTACATTTCTGAAATACTTATTGACATAGATTCACTTCCTTCCCTGTGTCAAATTCATTTGCCATTTATAAAGTCTTTCCATCCGGATACTGTATCTTAGTATCTGAAAACTCATCATCCGCCGATACCTTGATATGCCCAGCCTCATCTACAATACATTCTTTACCATACACATTGATTACATCCCCTGTCTGATAGCAAGAGACCATGTCATCAGTAAACCTAATAAAGCAAATGCTATTGAAATAATTTCTATCATGTCTACATCCTCCTTATATTTCCTGCTAAAACAAGTTCAGTCAGGACAGCTTCTTAGAAGCATGTAGGTGTACTCTGGTTCATCCGAACCCCTCTATCGCCCGTACACATGGGAATTGCAGGCAAGCCACTTTCGTGTTCACGACGCTCTTTCAAATAAGAACTATCTCCTCTTCTGCCATTGTGAGGATTAGGGCTGTGCCCCATATGGGTTATTATCCTTCCGCAACATCCTTGTTCCTTTTACCAGATTCATAACCAACTCCTCGTTCTTCACTTCTCAGTCCATCGAACTACTAATGTGAAAGTTGTGTTTGTATATCCTCAAGGTGAATGCCCCGGAATTTTCACTTTACTCTCTCGAGTACCGCATTACTGCGGACCTGCAATTGATATTCAGTTTTTGTCCGTTTGTTTCGGACACACATATCATAAACCAGAAAAAAATATTTGGATATGGACTGGTTTGGTGTTTTTTCTCAATATCACACCAAAAACTGGTGTTTTTATTTATTTAGCTTCGTTTTATCTACTATGTACTTAGGCAACGGCACCGGATTCTCTTTGAACTGCTCCAGGTATGCCTCAAATATTTCTGTATTTATCAGTGCAGTATTTCCAACCTTATAAACAGCTCCTGCTTTCTTTGCCATTTCCATAATATGACTTCTGCTTATTCCATACACCGCCTGCCCTTCAGCTGCATTCACAAACTTTTTAAACACTTCTTTTGTGTCTGAATATGATTTATATGAATATCCCATACCTTAATCCTCCTTCCATAACGGATGCTTCATTTCCACAGGCTTTTCTCTAAATTGCTCCATATACTCATCAAACACATCTAGTCTAATAAGTACTTTACTTCCCTTACTATCACCTATCTTATATACTGCTCCCGCTGCTCTTGCCATCTCAATAAAACGATTGCGTCCAATATTATAAATAAGTGTTCCTTCACCTACCCTCACAAATTTACGTTGAATTAGCTTAGATGATCTTCCTACTTTCGTTAAGTGCTTCATATAGTCCTCCAAAGGTTCAATCTTAATTAATCTTATTTTGGATAATTGGTACACCGCACCTGCTGCCTTTGCGTATGCAACAATAAGTGTTTCATCTATTCCAAAATACTGTGCTGCTTCTTCATATCTTACAAATCGTTTCATCATATTGGATGCCTCATTTCCACGAGGCGATAATATAACTGCCATATATTCACCTACTTATAAAAATCATCTTCTACAATTCTGAATGTCTCCAAATACTCATCAAGTATTTCGGTATTGACTAAAACCAGCTGACCGACCTTATAACATGCTTTTGCATCTTTAGCCAACTCTTGGAATTTGCTTAAACCCATACTATACATCTTGGCTCCTTCCGCATATCTCACAAACTTCTGCATGTTTCTTTTATTAGGTGCTTCTTTACCTGTCATACTCATATCTCCTTTCAAATTTTTTCTCCATAACGCAAAAAGAGGATACTTTCTAAATTTCTTTAGAAAATATCCTCTAAGTAGTGCTTATCTTTTAATTTTGCTTTTCAATAAGATTGTAAATCCTTGTACACTCTTTGTTATGACTATTGCTTTTGATGGTCAAAATAATGGTCAAATGACCACCCCATACCCTTCAAACTCGCATAAACACTGGGTTTATTTCTCCAAGCTCTTCATTGTCGGGAACAGCAGTACATCACGGATTGCCGGTGAATCGGTCAGCAGCATGACAAGTCTGTCGATACCGTATCCGATACCGCCTGTCGGTGGCATACCGATCTCCAGAGCATTTAAGAAGTCCTCGTCTGTATGGTTGGCTTCTTCGTCGCCGGCTTCAAAAGCTGCATCCTGTGCTGCAAAACGCTCTCTCTGATCGATCGGATCGTTCAGCTCGGAATAGGCGTTACACATTTCCCATGTATTGATAAAGAGCTCGAAACGCTCTACCTTGCTTGGATCGGAAGGTTTCTTCTTTGTCAGCGGAGAAATGGCTACCGGATGATCCATGATAAAGGTTGGCTGGATCAGCTCCTTCTCACAATATTCCTCAAAGAAGAGGTTGATGATATCGCCCTTTGTATGACGTTCTTCAAATTCGATGTTGTGCTCTTTGGCAAGTGCCTTGGCAGCTTCATCACTTTCTACGGTATCAAAATCAATACCTGCATACTTCTTGATGGCATCGTTCATGGTCAGACGTGCAAACGGCTTACCGAAATCAAGCTCGATCCCGTTGTATGTGAACTTTGTGCTGCCGCATACCTTTTCTGCCAGATAACGGAACATGCTCTCTGTCAGCTCCATCATGCCTTCATAATCTGTATATGCCTGATATAATTCCATCAGTGTAAATTCCGGATTGTGTCTTGTATCCACGCCTTCATTACGGAATACACGACCGATCTCGTAAACCCGCTCGAGTCCGCCTACGATCAATCTCTTCAGATAAAGCTCCAGAGAAATACGAAGCTTTACATCTTCATTCAGCGCATTATAATGTGTCTCAAACGGTCTTGCTGCTGCACCACCTGCGTTGGCAACCAGCATCGGTGTTTCCACTTCCATGAAATCACGGCCTGCGAGGAAATTACGGATCTCCTTGATGATCTGGGAGCGCTTGATGAAAACTTCCTTGCTGTCCTGATTCATGATCAGATCCACATATCTCTGACGATAACGGGTGTCGGTATCTGTCAGTCCATGGAACTTCTCCGGCAGAATCTGTAAGCTCTTGGAAAGAAGTGTCATCTTCTCTGCATGGATAGAGATCTCGCCTGTTCTTGTACGGAATACAAAGCCCTCCAGTCCGTAAATATCGCCAATATCTGCTTTCTTAAAGTCTGCATAAGAGTCTTCGCCGATGGAATCTCTTGCCACATAGACCTGAATGCTTCCCTGCAAATCCTGAATGTTACAGAAAGACGCCTTCCCCATGACACGCTTGAACATCATACGACCGGCGATCGCCACATGCAGAGGATGTGCATCCATAATGGCACGTCTTTCTTCATAATCTGCCTTCAGTGCTTCCTTTGCCTGCTCCTCATCCATTCCGGATACATCCGGTTCTCTATGATCCTTTAAAAGCTCTGCTTCATGTGCTTCATAAAGTTTCTTCGCTTCCATGGAATGGTGTGTCTGGTTAAATTTTGTTATCTGAAACGGATCTTTCCCTGCCTGCTGCAGATTCGCCAGCTTTTCACGTCGAACCTGCAGAAGCTGGTTGATATCCTGTGTCTGATTCTGATTCTTATCTCCCACGTTCTTATACTCCTGCTCTCTGAATTTCAAGTACCTGATATTCCAGTTCTCCACCAGGTGTTTCTACCCTTACAATATCACCTGTTTTTGCACCGATCAGTGCACGTCCCACAGGAGATTCGTTGGAAATCTTTCCCTTTAAGCTGTTTGCCTCTGTAGAACCTACGATCTTATAGTCAAGCTCCTGATTCATTTCAATATCTAAGATCTTGACCTGACAGCCAATGTTGATCTTATCAAGATCTACTTCATCTTCTACGATAACTTCGGCATTTTTTAAGATTTTTTCCAGCTCATCAATTCTTGCTTCGATGTCTCGCTGCTCATCTTTTGCTGCATCATACTCAGCATTTTCGGATAAGTCACCCTGTGCTCTTGCTTCTTTGATCTTCTGCGCAACTTCCTGACGCTTAACGACCTTTAAATTTTCCAATTCATCTTCGTATTTCTTGAGACCTTCATAGGTTAAGATATTTTTCTTTGCTTCCACGACTGTCATCCTTTCTTTGCTTTGATACAGCGGGCATCTGCCGCCACTTTAACTTAGACATTATAGCCCACTCAAAAAGGTACTGTCAAGGTACTTTCGCAAGGTTTTACAGCACATTCCGCACTCCTGCAGCCGTCTGATTTTTCTTTTGGCACAGGAAGGATATGCTGCTATATAAACCGCCCCGGAAAATATTGCCGGAACTTCACCGTTTTCATCCAGAATGACCAGTTGTTCTACGTTTTCTGCATCCCCTCCCATCATTGGATGCTCATACTGCTGCCTGTCTGCCAGATACAGAGGCAGTTTCCCATAACCGCTGCAGCTTCCCACGAGTCCCGTTTCCTCATAGATCTCCTCCAGCATGTCTTCTGCCCTGTCCGTTCCGTATGCAGGCGCAAAAAAAACAAGTTCCTGCAGATAAAGTGCCTGATCTGTCAGAAACTGCGGCAGTTCATGATCCGTTTCCTCCGAAAGCAGACAGAAAAGCGTGATCTGCTCCTGCCCCTCAAACAGTTTCTGCAACATATCCCTGCCAAACGCATAATAAAGTTTGCCGGGAAAATCCCACATAAGCAGGTCTTCTCCCGGCAATCTCTTTTTAAGCGCTTCGCTGGCGACTTTGTGCATGGGATCTTTAAGATCCACACAAGCCGCTCCGGCTATGTCTTCTGTTTTTTGTATTCCGATTTTCCGCTTCCACAACCGGCGTAATAACGAATATACGGTCTGACTGTTTTTCTTTTTCGCTTTTTTCCGCGCAATCGTCCTGTCCGTCAGATACTGAAGCAGTCTTTCTTCTTTTATCCACACACCCCATATGCGGAAGTCTCCGATATCCACATAAGCAGGTGCTTTTTCCGGTTTTTCCCCAGTCAGGTAATAAAAATAGTCTTCCATACTACAGCTTATGCCGGAGAGAAAAGCTGCATGACTCTTTCGCGCAGTTCTTCCATGCTTTCGATCTCGTTGATCTCGCCCCGCAGCCTGGCAGAATTTTTTAGTCCTGCGGAATACCATGCGATATGCTTGCGCATTTCACGCACCGCAGTATATTCCCCTTTATACTTCACCTGCAGATCCGCATGCCTGAGTATTGTATCCCTGAGCAGCGTCAGCGAAGGCTTATCCGGCAGCTTCCCTGTTTCCAGAAAAGAAGCGATCTGACCGAAAATGAATGGATTCCCCCGCGCTGCACGTCCGATCATAATGCCATCACACCCTGTCTGTTTCAGTATCGCAGCAGCAGAAGCACAGTCTGTAATATCTCCATTCCCGATGACCGGAACAGAAACCGCCTCTTTGACCTGCCTGATGATCTCCCAGTCTGCCTTGCCCGCATAATACTGCTCTCTTGTCCGCCCATGCACGGCGATCGCAGCAACGCCGCTTGCTTCTGCGATCTTTGCGATCTCTACCGCATTGACATGTGCTTCATCAAAGCCCTTACGGATCTTGACCGTTACCGGCTTTTGGATCGCCTTTACGGTTTTGGTCAGGATTTCTTCCACCAGCTTCGGATTTTTCATCAGGGCAGAGCCTTCTCCGTTATTGACCACCTTTGGCACCGGACAGCCCATATTGATGTCAAGAATATCAAACGGCTTTTCCTCGATCTTTTTTGCCATTTCGCTGATAATATCCGGATCCGATCCAAACAGCTGCAGAGAAACCGGCTTTTCCTCCGGATGGATCTCCATCAGCAGCTCCGTATTTTTATTGTTATAATAAATTGCCTTTGCCGATACCATCTCCATGCAGAGAAGGCCCGCCCCATACTCTTTACAGAGCAAACGAAATGGCAGGTCTGTTACCCCTGCCATCGGAGCCAGTACAACCGGATTTTCAAGGCTGACATTTCCTATTTTCAGCTTTTTATTCATGCTTTTTTTCCTGTCTGTTTTTCTGATAAATGATCCTCAGTCCGTCCAGTGTCAAGGTCGAATCATAATAATCGATCAGCGTAGTTTCTCTGGCGATCGCTCTTCCAAGACCGCCTGTTGCAACAACCTTCATATTGTCACAGCCGGTTTCCTTTTTCATCTGGCGGATGATATATTCCGTCTGTCCGATCTGTCCGTACATGATACCTGCCTGCATGCTCGTTACCGTATCGCCCGCTAAAATGCTGTCCGGCTTCTTGATCTCAAATGCGGGAAGCTTTGCTGCATTTTCGGAAAGCGCTGCAGCGGAAATACGGATTCCGGGCGCAGTCACCCCTGCCATCAGGCAGCCATCCTCCGATACATAATCATAGGTCGTTGCAGTACCGAAATCCAGCACAAGGATCGGTCCGCCGTATTTTTCATAGGCAGCGACCGCATCTACCACCCTGTCAGCACCAAGCTCACGTGGATTCTTCGTCTTTACCTGAATTCCTGATTTTGTCCCCGGTCCGACAACGATCGGGTTCGTTCCGATATAGCGGATCATGGCACTCGTCAGGGAATGCATCACGTTTGGCACAACACTTGCCACAATGCTGCCCTCTATATCAGTCCGTTTTACTCCGTTCATATGCAGAAGATCCCGGATCACAATCCCATACTCATCTGAGGTACGCTGCACCTTTGTTGTCATACGGAATGTTGTCACCAGCTTTTCTTCCTCATATGCACCAAACGTAATATTTGTGTTTCCCACATCCAGTACTAATATCATCTTACGTTTCATCCTCCAGTGTAATATCTTCTTTCAGTACAAATACTCTGTAAAACAGCTGCAGTTCCTCAAACAGCGTCTGTCTGTGCCTGCGGATCTCACTGACTAACAGTCCTGCTGTGATATCATCATATAAAATATCCTCTTCCGCAGCCTCTGTCTCCATAGAAATACTGCCATCCGGTTCAAAAACGATCAGAAAAACACCGCCCGCTTCTTCTGTAAACAATACACAGATAATGTGCAGTTCTTCCTTGACCGATTCCGGTACGGAATCAAACAGTGGATTGAAATAATATTTCTTTTCGTATGCATTGGAACCGCACAGAACAATTCTGCCGTCTGCCATACGGTCTTTCATTTGCAGATCAGACATAGCCATATATTCCTCTTACGGAAACTTCACCGGCGTAAACTTCCGCCACGCTTCCGTCTTCCTTTTTTACTAAAAGCTCACCGCTCTTGTTGATACCAAGCGCGGTTCCCGAAAATTCGCCCTTCGGATCCAGAACACGTACCTGCGCATTCCGGTTTACCAATCTGTCATTGTATTCTTCCAAAATGGCAGAAAGATCACCAGCCTGTATAAACTTCTCATAATAGTTTTCAAAATATGACATCACCGCAGCGATCACAGATGCCCTCTGCACATTCTGTCCCATTTCAATGCAAAGAGAAGTTGCCGTTTTTGCGATCTCCTCCGGGAATTCTGTCTGGTTGACATTAATACCGACGCCAATGATCACGTGATTGATGTAATCCGGCTCTGCACTCATTTCCGTCAGAATCCCACAGATCTTTTTCTGATGCAGTACAACATCATTCGGCCATTTGATCCCTGTCTCCTGCCCTGTCACCCCGGCAATGCCGTCACAGACCGCAAGCGCCATGACAAGTGTCAGCATAGAAGCCTTATTCGGCGAAATTTCCGGCTTCAGGCCAAGTGACATAAAAATGGCATGTCCGCTTGGGGATTCCCAGCTTCTGCCTCTGCGTCCCTTGCCTGCACGCTGCATATCCGCGACTACAAGTGTACCATGTACACCCTCTTCTTCCATATACCGCTTACAATCCGTATTGGTTGAGTCAGTCACGTCGTAATAATAGAGCTTTCTTGCCATATGATCCGTCGTCAGTCTGCTCTCTATTTCACTGACAGAGAGGATATCCGGTGTCTGCAGAAGATGATAGCCTTTATTCGGAACCGCTTCGATCTGATAGCCTTCCTCCTTCAGCTGGTTCATCACCTTCCAGACCGCTGTCCGGGAAACACCGAGTGTTTCGCAGATCTGCTGTCCGGACAGATATCCGTCCTGCTCTCTGAGTAATTTTAATATTTCTGTCTTCATTGCTCTGTCCTTATGCGCCAAGTGTTGCTGCCATCACGGCTTTGATCGTATGCATACGGTTTTCTGCTTCATCAAATACAACGGACTGCTCTGATTCAAACACTTCATCCGTTACTTCCATTTCCGTCACGCCGAACTGCTCGCCCTTTTCTTTTCCGATCTTTGTTTTCAGGTCATGGAATGCAGGCAGGCAGTGCATAAAAATGGCACCTTCAGCCGCATTATCCAGCAGCTTTTTATTCACCTGATAAGGAGAAAGATCTCTGATCCTCTCTGCCCAGACAGCATCAGGCTCACCCATGGAAACCCATACGTCTGTGTAAATAACGTCCACATCTTTTGTACCTTCCATCGGATCTTCCGTAAAGGTCAGCTTTGCACCCGTCTCTTTTGCGATTTCTTCACATGTTTTGATCAGTTCCTGATCCGGGAAGTAAGCCTTTGGTGCGCAGGCTCTGAAATCCATTCCAAGCTTTGCGCAGGTTACCATCCAGGAATTGCCCATATTATAACGGGCATCACCCATATATGCAAGCTTTACACCTTTGATCCTGCCCAGTTTTTCACGGATTGTCAGAATATCTGCCAGCATCTGGGTCGGATGAAATTCATTTGTCAGACCGTTCCATACAGGCACTTTGGAATACTGCGCAAGTTCTTCCACGATAGACTGGTCAAATCCGCGGTACTCAATTCCGTCATACATACCTGCAAGCACTCTTGCCGTATCCGCAATGCTTTCTTTCTTACCGATCTGGGAGCCTGTCGGGTCCAGATAGGTTGTTCCCATACCAAGATCATGCGCTGCCACCTCAAAAGAACATCGTGTTCTTGTGGATGTTTTTTCAAAGATCAGTGCTACATTCTTGCCATGCAGGCTGTCATGCAGCTTGCCCTTTTTCTTCATTTCCTTGTATTCTGCTGCCAGATCGACCAGATACAGGATCTCCTCCGGTGTATAATCAAGCAGTTTCAAAAAATCGCGTCCTTTTAAATCTACCTTACTCATATGCTGTCCTTTCCCATTTGTTTCTATCCGCAACCATATTGGATCCTTGCGGCTGCTATTTCGTATCATATTCCCGAATAAAGGGATCACTTCTTGCGAAGCCATCCCTTTATCTGTTTCCTACAGTTTTATTTTAAACTTCCTACTTTGAAATTACCTCTTTGAAAGTAGTTGCCAGCGATGCAACGCCCTGCAGGTCGGATGGGATAATGATCTTTGTGGATTCTCCCTCAGCGACCTTTTCCAGTGCTTCCAGACTCTTGATCTGCAGAACCTTTTCATCTGCGCCCGCTTCACGGATCATGCGGATACCATCTGCATTTGCCTGCTGTACCTTTAAGATTGCAGCAGCTTCACCTTCTGCCTCGCGGATCATCTTTTCCTTCTGCGCTTCCGCACGCAGGATAGCGGACTGCTTTTCAGCTTCTGCTTCCAAAATTGCGGATTCCTTCTTACCTTCTGCAACAAGGATCGTAGATTTCTTCTCACCTTCCGCACGCAGGATAGATTCACGTCTTTCACGCTCTGCCTTCATCTGCTTCTCCATTGCATCCTGGATTGCTGCAGGCGGAATGATGTTTTTCAACTCTACACGGTTTACCTTGATACCCCATGGATCAGTTGCAATATCCAGTGTTGTGCTCATCTTTGTATTGATGATCTCTCTGGAAGTCAGTGTCTGGTCAAGTTCCATATCACCGATGATATTACGAAGTGTTGTTGCTGTCAGGTTTTCAATCGCCATGATCGGATTTTCGACACCGTATGCAAACAGCTTCGGATCTGTGATCTGATAAAATACAACCGTATCGATCCTCATGGTTACGTTATCCTTTGTGATAACCGGCTGTGGTGCAAAATCCACTACCTGCTCTTTTAATACAACTTTTTTTGCGATCTTATCAATAAAAGGTGTCTTAAAATGAAGTCCTACAGACCACGTTCCCTGATAAGCTCCCAGACGCTCCACGACATAAGCCTGTGCCTGCGGTACGATCTTAATACAGCTGGCAAGCACCCAGATCACGATTACAAGTAAAACAAGTGCGGTAATAAGTGTTCCCATTTTTAATCCTCTTTTCTTTCCTCTACAATTAGTTTTACGCCATCGATCGATTTCACGATGACAACGCTGCCCACCGGAATTTTCACTCCGTTCTTTTCTGTCCTTGCAGTCCATTCTTTTCCCTGCAGTGTCACACGGCCAGCCTGCTCCAGATTGTCGATCTCACTGACAACGATCGCTTCCTGTCCGATCAGGCTTTCAACATTGGTCCTGACTCTGTCCTTATTGAAGTATTTGACAGCAACCGGTCTGGTAAATAACAGCAGTATAAAAGATACCAGAATAAAGCTGACGACCTGCACCGGGAACGGTACGGAAAGCATCGCCAGAATGGCCGCAACAAGTGCACCGCCCGCAAACCAGATCGTTGTCAGTCCCATCGTTGCAATTTCGATCACGATACATAATACAAGTATAGACAGCCAGAATAACGACTGTGACGTAGAAAGTAATCCAAATAACGTCATCTGCTTCTCCTTTCCCCTTCCTTTGCCTTCCACTTTACAGGCTCTGCCTGTATAAAGAAATCATACTATATTTTCCTTGTTTGTTCAAGCGATTTACCCCGTATTTACATTTCATTTACCGGGCAATAAACAATACACCGAGCGTCCCCGGTCCACAATGGCTGGAAACAACACCGCCTGCTCTTGTCTCCAGTATTTCCTCAAAAACTCCAAGCTCTTCCAGATAGCTTCTTGTCTCCTCTACAATAGTCCTGTCACAACCTGAATGTGTGATAAAAACCCTCTCCGGTCTTGCGAGACGCAGTTCATCCTCCATATCCGTCACGTAAGCACGCACTACGGATGCCAGCTTACCTCTATACTTTTTCGCCACACCCATGGCGCCATCTTTTACCACGATCTTTGGATGCAGTTTCAGTACACTGCCTGCCAACGCCGCCACACCGCTGCATCTGCCCCCTCTGTGGAGATATGTCAGTGTATCCACCACAAAACTGGCTCTGACACGCGGGCGCAGATCATAGATCCGTTCCGTGATCTCCACTGCTGCTTTTCCTTCCTGCGCCATTTGTGCTGCTTCCACAACTAAAAGCCCAATTCCGGTAGACAGGTTTTCCGAATCAATTACTGTCACCAGCCCATCAGCATGCAGCTCTTCCACCGCAAGCCGCATTACATTTCCCGAGGTGGACATGCTGTCTGAAATGGAAAAACAGATCACTTCTCTTTCCTCCTCCACAAACGACCGGATCAGTGCAAGTGCCTGTTCAAGTCCCGGTGCAGAGGTTTTTGGTGTTGTCTTATGAGCATCTGACCATGCGAAGATCTCTTCCGGCGTGATAGTCTTTCCGTCCTCATATTCTTCTTCTCCTAACAGAATATGCAAAGGCAGAATGGAAATATCATACTTTTTAATCAACTCTTCCGAAAGATCACACGTACTGTCCGCGATTATTTTTACCATTATATATTCCTTCTTTTCCTTTCTTTTGCGCTCATTATACTCAAAAAATGCACATCTAGCAAGTTTACCACTCTAAAACACAGAGGCACAACATAAAAAAGCCGTTACTCCAGAGCAATATCTGCATCTGAAATAACAGCTTTTACAAATTTCTATATTTACCAAAATACATGATTACCGATCACAACACCGGCCTGACCACTGCTGGCTGCCCTGAAGTGTGTTGCACCGCCCACATTGGTTGCACCGTCGATCGCTGCCTGTGCTGCCTCCACGCAGGAAGCACTCGGTCCGTTTGCGATCACTGCTGCCACCTTACCATTCGTTGCCGGTGGAAACTGTGATGGCGCATTGATAACACCGCTTATGGAGCCGGGATAAGAACCGCTTCTGACACGGTTCATAACAACCGCACCGACTGCCAGCTTTCCTTCGTAGGACTCTCTGCCCGCTTCACACTGGATCAGTGCTGCCAGCAAAGTCACATCGGATGTCTCACAGCTGACTGCACCACGGTTTTCACTCAGCTTCTTTTTTTCTTCTTCTTTCTTTTCCGCTTCAATCTGTTCGGTTGTCTTTCCTGTTTCTACCGTAAAAGCCACATCCACATAATCTGCTCTGACATAGCCCTGTGTATCTTCATCTACCTGAACCGTTACCCAGCCATCCGCTTCTTCTACTGCTGTAACTGATTCTCCGAGTGCAAGCACGGTATAAATTCCCGCATCTTCACTTGCTTCTTTTCTGACACGAAGTGCATCTGTTTTAACAGTTGCCTTCAGGGAACCAACTTCCTGCTGCATTGCTTCTGCTTCATCACCGAACAAAAGGAACTCGTCCTTTGTCCAGCCTGTCAGCTCTCCACTTGTAAGCTTCGTCCAGCCATCTGCCTGCTCCAGAATCGTACCGCCGCAGTTCTTATACAGCTTACCTGCTACTTCTGCTTCCTCACTCGGCTCTACTCTGACATTAACTGCATCGCTGACATTTGCCATAACCGTATCAGAATCTTTTTCCGCTTCTTCTACGATTGCGCCGGCATCCACTTCCGTCACTGCTTCCGCCAGTTCTTCTCCGTCTTTTTCCAGATACAGCGCTGCACCTGCCTGCAGATCCGCATTGTCCGTCTTCTGTTCCGTTTCTTCTGTATAGGCACCGTTCATAACTGCTGTGGCACCTGCATGAAGTGTTACCTCATCCTGTAAGTTGTCTGCCTGCACCGGTGTCTGTACACCTGTCAGCACAATGGCAGCTGCCATAAGACCCGTCAGACTTCTTTTCAGAATTTCTTTTTTACTAAACATAAAGCCTCCCATGTAAACTTTAAACGCACAGGTTTATTTCTTAACTTTTTTATAAGACTACGTTACATTTCTGTTTCATTTGTTACAAAAATGTTAAATCTTACATGAAAGACTATAACAGATTCTTCACACTTTGTCAAATTTCGGGGTTTCAGACGCCTTTTGCCTTCTCCACACAGGCCTTCTGCGCTTCGATAACAGCACTGCGGAATCCTGATTTTTCCAACACTCTGACGGCTTCGATCGTTGTTCCCGCAGGAGAACATACCATATCCTTTAATACTCCCGGATGCATACCTGTTTCGAGTACCATTTTCGCACTTCCGAGCACAGACTGTGCTGCAAATTCATATGCCTGTGTCCTTGGCATACCATCCATGACAGCCGCATCAGCCATTGCTTCTATAAACATAAATACATATGCCGGTGAGCTTCCGCTAACTCCAACAACTGTATCCATCAGTTTTTCCGGAACGATATACGCTTTGCCAAAACTGTTCAGCAGGGAAAGCACCTGCTCCATTTCCGCATCCGTTACGTTTTCCGCCTTGCAGACACCTGTGCAGCCTTCTCCGACAAGCGCCGGTGTGTTTGGCATACATCTGACAAGTTTGACTTCTTTTCCAAACAGCTCTGTCAGCCACGCGATCGTTTTGCCCGGCGCAATAGAAACGACGATTGTCTCCGGCTTCACGGCGTCCTTAATATGCCCGATCACGTCCGGATACATCTGCGGTTTGACTGCCAGAAACAGGATATCAGCCTGCCCGGCTACTTCTGCATTATCCTTGCAGCCGGTGATCCCGAATGCATCCTCTACTTTCTTCACAGTTTGCTCTGTTCTTGCTGACCCGAGTATATCCTTTGCACTCACGATCTCCTGTTTGATCATTCCGCCGATCATGGCAGTTGCCATGTTTCCAAGTCCGATAAATCCTATCTTCATTTTCCCGCTCCTTTTCCACCGGTTTCTTTTTCCTGTACCGCTCTGCGTTACATCCGGTAAATACCTGTTCAATATCAGTTTCTAGTTGTTCTGTCTCTTTGCCTCATACATTAAAATCGCTGCTGAAACAGCCGCATTTAATGATTCCACCTGCCCTTCCATCGGAATCCTTATCTTACACATAGCAAGTGCCGCGATCTCATCGGAAAGTCCATTCCCTTCATTCCCGATCAGAAACGCTGTTTTTGCACTGTAGCACTCCTGTGTATAGCTGTTTTTCCCCTGCAGATGCGCTGCATAGGTCTGTATACCGGCAGCGTGCATTTTCTCTATCACCGCTTTCAGATCCTCTACATAACAAAACGGAACTCTGTAAACAGATCCCATTGTGGATCGAATTGTCTTGGGATTGAACAGGTCTGCTGTCTTTTTGCTCATGATGACGGCTGTAATGCCTGCGCCTTCTCCCGTCCGCAGCATCGTGCCCAGATTGCCCGGATCCTGGATATCCTCCAGCACCAGAAATGTACCGTCTCTGCCAAGCAGCTCGTCCAGATCATAGGATGGCTGCCTGAGGACACATAACACACCCTGTGGCGTTACGGTATCACTCATTTTTGCAAATATGTCATCGCTGACTTCCTCATAAGGTACGGAAAGAGTTTCCAGCAGCTTACTTTGTTCTTTTTTTTGCAAAAAGGAGGTCGATACATAGACCTCCTTTAACAGCTCCTTTGGCGCTTCCTTTGCCATCCGGATCCCTTCTACCACGAAAAGCTGCTCCGTGCGGCGCGCTTTTGCTTTTGTGACCAGCTGGCAGACATGTTTGATCTTACTATTAGATGATGACGTGATCATAATATTCCTTCCCGGCTTCCCATTTGCTCTTGTCGCGGCTTCTTACCCGTATGTTCAGAACCTCACCGCCATTCGCAAATTCGCCGCTTTGCAGCTTTCCATTTGCTCTTGTCGCGGCTCCTTACTCGTATGTTCAGAGCCTCACCGCCATTCGCAAATTCGCCGCTTTGCGGCTTTCCATTTGCTCTTGTCGCGGCTCCTTACTCGTATGTTCAGAGCCTCACCGTCATTCGCAAATTCGCCGCTTTGCGGCTTTCCATTTGCTCATGTCGCGGCTCCTTACTCGTATGTTCAGAGCCTCACCGCCATTCGCAAATTCGCCGCTTTGCGGCTTCCCATTTGCTCATGTCGCGGCTCTCGCCGCATGAATTTATAAAAACATGTGGCGGCATATAAATATGCCCCACATGTTTTATATAAATTCGCACGGCTCTGAACATACGTCACATCGACAATATTCTACTAACGCTGTATTCGTAGTCGTCAATATCCTTTTGCATGGCGAGTGCTTCATCGATGTCAAAATCTACGAATTTACCGCCCTGATGACCGACAACTCTGTTTGTCTTTCCTTCGCAGAGAATGTCTGCTGCATAAGCACCCATGATAGATGCATAGAAACGATCCTTACAGGTCGGATTACCGCCACGCTGCATGTAACCTAAGATCGTTGCTCTTGTCTCGATACCGGTTGCGGCTTCGATCCGTCTTGCCATGGATGTGGAGTGTCCGATGCCTTCCGCATTGATGATAATGTGATGCGTTTTACCATGCTTACGGTTGTTAATGATATTGTTGATGATATTCTGCTCGTTATAATCGTATTTCTCAGGCAACAGAATATCCTCCGCGCCATTGGCAACACCACACCAGAGTGCGATATAACCTGCGTTTCTACCCATAACCTCAATGATACTGCAACGCTCGTGAGAAGAGGAAGTATCTCTTACCTTATCGATCGCTTCCATTGCTGTGTTGATCGCTGTATCAAATCCGATCGTATAATCCGTACATGCAATATCCAGATCGATCGTTCCCGGCAGACCGATCGTATTGATGCCCTGTTTGGAAAGAGCCTGCGCACCGCGGTAAGAACCGTCACCACCGATCACGACAATACCATCAATTCCATGCTTACGACAGATCTCCGCACCCTTCTGCTGTCCTTCCGGAGTCCGGAACTCCGTACATCTGGCTGTTCCAAGTATTGTTCCACCCCGCTGGATCGTATCGGATACGTCCTTTTTCTGCATATCTATAATTTCTTCATTTAACAGTCCCTGATAGCCTTTTTTGATGCCCTTGACATTGACACCGTTGGCAATCGCCTTACGGACCACCGCACGGATAGCTGCATTCATGCCCGGTGCATCGCCACCGCTTGTCAGAACACCAATTGTTTTGATTTCATTTGCCACTTGCTTATCCTCCTGTCTGTTTTGCACTATTATTGTATTATTTTTTTGTTACTATTGCAATATTTCTGTTATAAAACCTTTATATTGTCTTTTCCGAACGCTGCACTTAATCTTTCAAGAAGTGTTTCTTCTATATGAATGTTCTGGTTCGGCGGCAGAAGTTTCTGCACGCGCTCCTTCTTACAAACGATCAGGACAGAGTCCTTCCCTTCCGATCCTTTTAAAAGCTCTGTCAGTTGATCCGCCTGCTTCAGATAGCTGTCTTTATCCGCAAAACCGATCGCCAACCGGCGCGGCATTTCATCAAACCTGCTGATCACGGAACCGATCAGCTTGCCATCCTTTTCATCCTCCAGTTGTACACGCCCCTGTACAAAAATCTTTCCGTCCACCTCCAGACGGCTCTGATTTCTCTCATAATCCCGTGGAAAAATGACCACCTCAATGCTGCCATACAGATCTTCGATCGTCAAAAACGCCATGATCTTATTATTCTTTGTATATTTGATCTTTTTATCCGTTAAGATACCACCGATCACAACCTCTTTTCCGTCAGTTACCTTTGGCTCACCAGTCTCTTCATCCCTGTAAAAATCAGACGTTTTTGCTGTGATCCTGCGTTCCAGAAACGTTTTATACTCTTCCAGCGGATGCCCACTGATATAAAAACCGACCACTTCTTTTTCATACGCCAGAAGCTCCTGCCTGTCAAATTCTCCCACGTCCGGAAGCGGCGTGTGGAAATCGCTTTTCTCTTCCTCTCCAACCAGATCAAACAGACTCATCTGTCCGACAAGATTATTCTTTTTATCCTTTACAAGCCGGTCTACCAGTCCGGCATATACAAACATCTTCTGTTTTCTGGTGCCCGGCAGGGAATCAAACGCACCTGCCTTGATCAGATTTTCGATCACGCGCTTATTGATGTCAAGCTCACTCGTTCTTGTGATAAAATCTTCCAACGTTTTATAGTTACCGTTTGCTGCCCGCTCCGCAACAATGCCTTCGATAACCGGTCTGCCCACGCTCTTTAATGCAGTCAGGGCAAAACGGATCTTGCCATCCTGCACAGAAAAGCCTGCCAGACTGTAATTCACATCCGGTGGCAGTATTTCGATCCCCATGCTTCTGCAGCTCATGATATATTCCGTTACCTTTGCTGAGTTGTCTATAACTGACGTCATAAGCGCTGCCATAAATTCAAGCGGATAATAATATTTCAAAAAGGCTGTCTGGTAAGAAACAACCGCATAGCACGCTGCATGCGACTTGTTAAACGCATACTTGGCAAAATCCATCATTTCTTCATAAATGTGATCTGCCACCGCTTCACTGATCCCGCGGCTGATACAGCCCGGAACGCCTTCCTCCGGGTTACCGTATACAAAGTTAGCCTTTTCTTTCTCCATGACTGCCTGTTTTTTCTTACTCATGGCACGTCTGACCAGATCGCTTCGTCCCAGCGTATATCCACCAAGCTCCCGCACGATCTGCATAACCTGCTCCTGATAGACGATACAGCCGTAGGTCGGCGACAGGATAGGCTCTAAGAGTGGTGTTTCATACGTAATGGATTCCGGATTGTTTTTACCCTTGATATAACGCGGGATAAAATCCATCGGTCCCGGACGATACAGCGAAATACCGGCAATGATATCTTCCAGACTCTGTGGTCGGAGCTCCTTCATGAAGTTCTTCATTCCCCCGCTTTCCAGCTGGAACACGCCATCCGTCTTTCCCGTTCCGATAAAATCAAGCACCTTGGGATCATTGTAGTCAATGTTACCCATAGATAACTCTTTTCCCGTATCCTGTCTGACAAGATCAACTGCATCTTTGATGACCGTCAGTGTCCGCAATCCCAGAAAATCCATCTTTAAAAGTCCGAGTTCTTCGATCGTTGTCATCGTGAACTGCGTTGTGATGGAACCATCCGATCCTCTGGAAAGCGGTACAAATTCCTCCGCCGGTTTCTGGCAGATTACGACACCTGCCGCATGCATGGAAGTATGCCTCGGCAAACCTTCCAGCTTCATACACATGTCCAACAGATTTTTCACCTGTTCCTCTGTATCATATCTGCTGCGGAGCTCCGGATTCATATCCAATGCTTTCTGCAGTGTAATATTCAGTTCGTTTGGAATCATCTTGGCAAGCGTATCGCCAAAGCTGTACGGCAGATCCAGCACACGTGCCACATCACGGATCACACCCTTTGCAGCCATCGTACCAAAGGTAACGATCTGCACCACCTTGTCTGCTCCGTATTTGCGCCGTACATAATCGATGACCTCCTGCCTTCTTTCATAGCAGAAATCAATATCGATATCGGGCATGGACACACGCTCCGGATTCAGGAATCGTTCAAAGAGCAGGTTATAACGGATCGGATCAATGTCCGTGATCTTCAGACAGTAAGAAACAATCGCCCCCGCGGCGGAACCTCGTCCCGGTCCTACCGGGATTCCGTTTTCTTTTGCATAGTTGATAAAATCCCATACGATCAGGAAATAATCCACATATCCCATTCTCCGGATTGTAGACAGCTCATAGTCCAGACGTTCCTTTAATGTCCCATCATCATCCGGATAACGCTCCTTCAGACCATCCATGCACAATTTATTTAAGTATGTCCAGGAATCATAGCCCTGCGGTACTTCAAATTTTGGCAGTTTCGTTACCCCGAATTCTATTTCGACATTACAACGCTCCGCGATCTTATGTGTGTTTTCCAAAGCCTCCAATGCATAAGGGAACAGCTCTTTCATCTGCTCTTCACTCTTGATAAAATACTGTCCTCCTTCATAACGCATGCGGTTTTCATCCGTTACGACTTTGCCGGTCTGGATGCAGAGCAGGATATCATGCGCCTGTGCATCTTCCGCCCGTGTATAATGCACATCGTTCGTTGCCACTAAAGGAATATCAAGCTCTCTGCTCATGGAAAGGAGCGCCGCATTGACTGTCTGCTGCATTGGAATGCCATGATCCTGCAGCTCCAGAAAATAGTTGCCCTTTCCGAAACAGTCCTGATATTTGAGCGCCGCCTGCTTTGCCTCTTCGATCATACCCTTTTCTATGTATCGCGGCACTTCGCCCGCCAGACAGGCTGACAGGGCAATAATACCCTCATGAAACTCACGCAGTACTTCCATATCAACACGTGGCTTATAGTAATAGCCTTCTGTGAAGCCGCGGCTTACGATCTTCATCAGGTTGGCATAGCCCTGGTTGTTCTCGGCTAACAAAACAAGGTGATGGTATCTTTCTTCTCCGCCTGTCAGCTCTTTATCAAAGCGGGAGTTGGGTGCCACATACACCTCACAGCCCAGGATCGGTTTGATGCCTTCCGCTCTTGCAGCTCTGTAAAAATCGATCACACCGTACATAACACCATGATCGGTGATCGCCACTGAATCCATGCCCAGCTCTTTTACCCGTTTCACACACTCTTTAATTTTATTGGAACCATCCAGCAGACTGTACTCTGTATGGACATGTAAATGCGTAAATGCCATAATTTCCTCACGATTTGTCTCTTATTCAATAGTAACCGGTCAGATATCCAATATATGTATATGTGACTCTTTTCTGCACCGGCAGTAAAACAAAGTGCTATTATTCATTAGTATACACGTTCCGGCGTTTTCAAACAATAAAAATAATAAAGGTGCGCATCTTTGCAAGCTTGCTTTTCCTGTACAGTAAAAAAGATGGAAGCAACCGAAATTGCTTCCACCTTTTTATATAGTAGTAATAATTCATACTCACATGCGCAAAGTTGCATTCTACAAGTATGCTTTCAGCGCATCTACCTTGTCCAGCTTCTCCCAAGGCAGATCCAGATCGTCTCTGCCAAAGTGTCCGTAAGCTGCTGTCTGCTTATAGATCGGACGTCTCAGGTCAAGCATCTTGATGATACCGGCAGGTCTGAGATCAAAGTTCTCGCGGATGATCTCTACAAGCTTCTCATCGGAAAGCCTGCCTGTTCCGAATGTATCAACCATTACGGAAGTCGGCTGTGCAACACCGATCGCATAAGAAAGCTGGATCTCGCATTTTTCTGCCAGACCTGCTGCCACGATATTCTTCGCTGCATATCTTGCTGCATATGCTGCACTTCTGTCAACCTTTGTACAGTCCTTACCGGAGAATGCGCCACCGCCGTGTCTTGCATATCCGCCGTAAGTATCCACGATGATCTTACGTCCTGTCAGACCCGCATCACCGTGAGGTCCGCCGATGACAAAACGACCTGTCGGGTTAATGAAATACTTGGTATCTGCGTCCAGAAGTTCCTTTGGCAGGATCGGATCAAATACATATTTTTTGACATCCTCATGGATCCGTTCCTGCGATACGTCCGGGTCATGCTGTGTGGAAAGTACAACTGCTTCCAGGCGGAGCGGCTTTCCGTTTTCATCATATTCTACGGAAACCTGGCTCTTGCCATCCGGGCGGAGGTAAGGCAGTGTGCCATCCTTACGAACCTTTGTAAGCTGACGCGCCAGTTTGTGTGCCAGACTGATCGGATATGGCATATATTCTTCTGTTTCGTTTGTAGCATAACCGAACATCATACCCTGATCGCCTGCACCGATAGCTTCCAGCTCCTCGTCAGACATTTTATTTTCCTTAGCTTCGAGTGCCTTGTCAACACCCATCGCGATATCTGCAGACTGCTGATCCAGTGCTACCATAACTGCGCAGGTATCTGCATCAAAACCAATCTTACCGCGGTTATAACCGATCTCATCTACAGTTTCACGTACGATCTTCTGTACATCCAGATGTGCCTTTGTTGTGATCTCACCTGTTACCAGTACAAAACCTGTACAGCAGCATGTCTCACATGCCACACGGCTCATTGGATCCTGCTCCATGCAGGCATCCAGAATCGCATCGGAAATGGCATCGCAGACTTTGTCAGGATGTCCTTCTGTAACAGATTCTGAAGTAAATAAACGTTTGTCCATTTTGTCCTCCTTTGACATTAGAAAAGTCCGCTTGAAACAAGCGGACCAATAAACATAGAAGTCCTCTTATTGTTCGATAGCTCGCTCAGGTTGGCACCTTCCCGATAGGGGGTTGCCGTGGCTTCACAGGTCCTCTGTACCTCCACCACTCTGAATAAGAGAAATTTACCAATATGAAGTTCTACGTAACTACATTGCTATAGCTACTATACGGCAGAATACAGGCGCCGTCAAGTGGAATTTTTATCATCTTCTACTCGTTTGCAACTAAATACATACTTCGTATGTACCCGGTTTCCTTCCCTGCTATATGTAGTCTGAAATATATGGTATTTTGTGAAAAAGGACATCATCGAGGCGGTCTACCGCTTCCGGTTTCCCCTCAATACGCTCCAGTGCATACAGACGCTCTGCGGTCTTATAGCCCAAGAGAAGTGTTGTCAGCGTTCCGATCTCCATACTGAGCTTATATTCCGGTTCTTCCCGCGTCAGATGACAGGCACCTTCCGAGAAGCAGAGCCTGAAGGAACGATTATTCCATGGCAGAAGCTTATCCTCGATCTCCAGCTCCATATATAAAGTACCGCCATCCGGATCACATGGATAATCTTCCAGAAAACCTTCAATGTCGATCAGCCGTCCCATGGCATAGGGGCGGATTGTTTCCTTAATATCACCGTCATCCATTTCAAAAGCGATCGGTTCACTGAAATAGGTATTGCCATGTACCTCATCGATCATGGAATCGTGTGCATGGATATACTCCCAGAGTCCCTTCTTCGCTTCTCTGTTTAAATAGATCATTTCCTTGATATGCATGATATCATTTTTGATCAGATATACCATAAAACCACAAGGCTTGTCCTTCGTATTATAATAAACCGCGACATTGGTATCATCCTCATCCCAGCGCCAGTATTCTTCCCATGCAAGCGCATTCCGGAACAGACAGCCATGTGTGATCGATGCAAAATGGGAATGCAGTTCATGAAAATCCGTGCTTTCCCAGTCCACACGACGTACATACCCAGGTGCTTTTACCTTGGTCGGGATCTGCCGGTCTTTGATATTAAAGGATATCTTGTTAGAAATGATCTCCCAGCCCAGATGATGATACAAAGGGATCGAATACGGATAGAGAAGGGCAAACGACCGTCCCTGTTTCTTCATATGAGAAAGGCTTTCAAACATCAGCTTCTTCATAATACCCTGTCCGGTGTATTCCGGATAGGTACAGACGCTCGTTACAAACCCTACCTGAAAAACCTCTCCGTAAATATTCATTTTCAGCGGATAGACCGCAAACTGCGAGATCAGGGAATTCCCGTCAAAACAGCCCAGTACATCCGCACGCTCCAGTACCGGGAACTTTGACTGCTTGATCTCCTCGTCCTTCCAGCCTGTCGCCGTCAGCTCGTCCTCCGTTACCTGAAAGGTATAACGGAGCAGTGCATTATATTGATCCAGATCCTTTGTTTCCAAATAGCGCATTCCGTAATTTTCTACTGCGTTCACTTTCGTTCTCCTGCCTGCTTTGTTTGTGTTAAGTCTACCACATACAGGTTAAATTTTGTAGTGTATACATGGTGATTTTTAATGCAAAAATAAAACAGTCCTCTTCTGTTTTCTTTTCCACCCATGAATTGACAGATAAACCTGCAAACCGTATAATTTAACTAATTTTAATTGTTTATGATCGAGGGCTGACAGGATGAAAAGAACTTTTATAGCCAATTTAATACCGGGCATGGTCACCGGGGAAGATGTCTATTCTTACAGCAATCAGTTAATTGTCTCAAAGGGCACTGTGTTGACCGATAAGATCATTACCCGGCTTGAATTTTATTCTGTTCCGAGCATCCGCATTATGGAAAACGAGGTACAGGAGCCAACTATATCCGATCCTTATTCTGCACGTATTCAGGCAAGCCCGGAGTTCCATAAATTTAAGGAAACTTTCGACACAACGATCGTCGATTTCAAGGATCAGATCAATGATATCGTGGAAAAAGGCGCTCCGATCGATGTTTCAGCCATGCTGGATGATACGCTGAAGCTCTTACAGGCAGACGGCGAAAATGTTAATTTCTTTAACATGCTCCACAATATGCGTGCTTACGATGATCTTACCTACGCACATTGTCTGAATGTTGCCCTGATCTGTAATGTTTTTGCCGGCTGGCTGCATTTTTCGCAGGAAGATATTGAGCTTGCGACACTTTGTGGTCTGTTTCACGATATCGGCAAGCTCTGCATTCCCGATTCGATCATCAAAAAACCGGATCGTCTGACCAATGAGGAATACGACGTGATCAAAACACATACGATCGAGGGCTACAAAATCCTGCAGAACCAGCCTGTCAACGATCACATCAAAAATGCCGCCCTTATGCACCACGAGCGTTGTGATGGCAGTGGATATCCTTTCGGTCTGACCGGAAACCGCATCGACAAATTCGCCAAGATCGTCAGCATTGCAGATGTCTATGATGCTATGACAGCTGCGCGTGTGTATCGCGGACCGCTCTGCCCCTTTACCGTCATTGATATCTTTGAAAAAGAAGGGCTGAAGAAATATGAATCCGAGTACATTCTCTGCTTCCTGAAAAACGTTGTCCTTACCTACATTGGGCAGCGTGTCCGTTTAACGAATGGGCAGGAAGGTGACGTTGTTTTCATCAATCCACAGCAGTTATCCCGCCCTATGATCAAGTGCGGAGATACCTTTGTCGATCTTTCCAAGCAGAAGGATATTGCTATCGAACGGCTGCTGTAATTTCACTTATATAAAACAATAGGGACGTTCCTCGGAACGTCCCATTTCTTTTCTTTATCCAATTTTCAATTTCAGCTTCTGGACTTCTTTTTCATCTGCCGCTTTTTCAATCTGAGCTCCTAAGCCTCTGAGCTTGACATCAAAATCTTCATATCCGCGCTCAATATACAGGATATCATCGACAACCGTGATGCCCTCTGCCGCAAGACCGGCGATCACAAGCGCCGCGCCTGCACGGAGATCCGGTGCATCAATATGGGCTCCCGTATATTTCTTAACGCCCTCAATAATGGCTGTATTGCCTTCTACCTTAATATTAGCTCCCATCTTTGTCAGCTCGTCCACATAGCGGAAACGATTTTCAAAAATGCTTTCCGTTACAATGCTGGTTCCTTCTGAAAGTGCCAGCGTCACAGCAATCTGTGGCTGCATATCGGTCGGGAAGCCCGGATAGGCAAGTGTCTTGACATGTGTATGGGTCAGTGGCTTGGAAGATACCACACGGACTGCATCGTCAGACTCTTTGATCTCACAGCCGATCTCGATCAGCTTTGCACTGATGGACTCCAGATGCTTTGGAATGACATTCTTGACTGTCACATCACCCTTTGTGGCTGCTGCTGCAAACATGAATGTACCGGCTTCGATCTGATCCGGAATAACGGAGTATTCTGTTTTATGAAGCTTTTCCACACCGCGGATACGGATTACATCCGTTCCTGCTCCCTTAATATTAGCTCCCATGCTGTTTAAAAAGTTTGCCACATCTACTACGTGCGGCTCCTTCGCTGCATTCTCAATGATCGTCTGCCCTTCTGCAAGTGCTGCTGCCATAATGATATTAATGGTAGCACCTACCGTGACCACATCCATATAAATATGATTACCAACAAGCCTGTCTGTCTCCACACAGATATGACCATGCGAAATATCTGCCTTGGCACCAAGTGCACGGAATCCCTTCAAATGCTGGTCAATCGGTCTGCTGCCGATGTTGCATCCACCCGGAAGTGCCACCTCTGCCTTTTTATATTTGCCGAGCAGAGCTCCCAGCAAATAGTAAGAAGCTCTGATCTTTTTGATATATTCATTGTCTACAACCAGGTCATTGATACTGCCTGCATTGATCTTTACGGTATGTCTGTCAATTCTGTCAATATGCACGCCGATCTCTTCCATTGCCTGCATCAACACATTTGTATCTCTGACATCCGGTAAATTTTCTATCGTAACGGTTTCATCCGTCATCGTTGCTGCTGCCAGGATGGCAAGTGCTGCATTTTTCGCACCGCCGATCTCCACCTCACCAACCAGCGGATTTCCACCTTTAATCACATATTGTTCCATGTCACACCTCAAATTTAGTGTATCCTGTTTATCTACTAATTATATAACACAACAGATAGTTTTGTAAATTGTCTATTTTGATACAGATTTACGCATTTCTATCCTCAAAATTCAGTAAATCCATTGCATTCGCTTCCTTATATTGGATTATATTGAGTATTTGCTGCTATCCGACCGTTCTTATCAATTCAAATACTGCAGTGGATTTACCTGAGCACCACCGATCAGTATTTCAAAATGCAGATGTGCTCCTGTACTTCTTCCGGTATTTCCGGAAAGAGCAATCTTCTGTCCTTGCGAGACCTGATCTCCCACACGTACAAGCACCTTGCTTAAATGCCCGTATCTTGTCTGTCTTCCGTCCGCATGATTGATATAAACAACGTAACCATAGCCGCTACCCCAGCCTGCTCTGGCAACCGTTCCCGCGCTGGATGCCACAACCTTGGTACCAACCGGTGTGGCCCAGTCGACTCCCTTATGATAGGTAGATGCACCCTTTGTCGGGGCTTTTCTTCTTCCAAACTGTGAAGACAGACGCCCTCCGGAGATTGGTTTGATATACGTCGGAGGAATCTTCGTTCCTTTTTCAATGATCTTCGGAACTGCAGCAACCGTAACTTCTTCTTTCAGTATTTCCGTCTCTGTTTCCTTTTTGTTATGATAGGACTTCAGTGCTGCCACCTTACGATGTCCGGCTGATGGCTGCTGCAGGATCTGTGTATCCGTTGTATACCAGTCATCATTGTAAACATACTGGATATCTGCTTCATAATCTTCTTCGTAATAGACTTCTTCCTGCCTGTCAATGGAAAGTGCCGGCTCCGGTGAAGTAACGACCAGTTCTTCTCCGACACGTATCATGGAATTTTCATCCTCCAGACTGTCATTGAGCTCAATTATCTTATCCAGCGGAATGTCACAGTTGATTGCGATCTCGGAAAGGGTATCTCCCTGCTGTACCTCATAGATCTGCTGCTGATCCTGCTCTTTTGTCAGAAGATCTTTTGCATCGGACAACGACTGGATCTGATCTGCAGGAAGATAAGATTCTACGATCTCCACATTATCCGCATAGGAAAGCCGTGTCAACCCATAGTCAAAATCGTCAAAGGTCAGTTCCTTTGCAGCCTGTGTATCTTTTACCATATCGGCAAGTGCCCTTGTACAGCCTGCTACCAATGGCCTGTCCTGTTCTTCTTTTTCTTCTTCCTTCTTCTCTTCCGCACTCTTTGCCTCAACTGTCAGCACGTTCAGTTCTCTTGTCTGATCCGGCCCGAGCTGTGCGACAAACTGCTTCCCTTCCTGATACTGGTCAAGTGCAGCCTGCAGTGCTTCCGAAACCTCCTGTACGCTGGAAAGATTGATCATAAGCTGATTGATCTTGATCGTAAATGCCGGCCGGATCGTGCTGATCTGAGATGCTGTCAGCACCTCTTTCATATTGGCAATGATCTCATCCTCTCCGGTAAACTGTGCAAAATATGCCTCACGTCCTGTCACAGAAAGCTCTGCATCTGCCAGAAACAGTACGTCTTCCTCCTTTGCGATTTCTTTTCTCGCCTGCCACAAAAGAGAATCTGCATCTTTTGTATCGGAAACAGTTCCAACCTGTTCCCCATTCAAGGTAATCTCATATACATTATTTCCCGTCTTTTCTATTTTTGTATAAGAAGGCAACAAAAAAAGACCTGCTAATGCAATCAGAAAAGCCGTCTTCCAATATGTGGTTTTCACATGCCTGTAGTATTTCGTGATTTTCATAACAGATCCATTTTATCAGTTATTTATGTAATTGTAAAGTCAGGACACCGTCATAACAACGCTCATCTGCGCCTGTCCGTCTCCCATATTCTGCCACGTATATTCCCCACCCGCACACAGACATGCAGAGTCTCCGCACGCCAGCTTCAGCTCCTTATTTTCATGGCGTAGTATCAGTGTTCCCTGTGTAACCGTAATATATTCAGTCGTATGCGCTCCATGGGAAGGAAGCTGCATCTGTGCTCCTGCTTCAATACTGATCGTGTATATTTCAAAATTCCGTTCTTTGTCAAACGGAAAAACAAGTCTGACTGCATAACGGCTCTGTGCACTTCTTGTCACGCGGCATTGATCTTTTTTGACCAGTGAGATCGGATCTTTTTCCCGGTAAAGCAAATCTTCAATTCCAATCCTTAACCCTTCGCATATTTTAGCAATTGTCGTGATTGTCGGATTGGATTCTCCTCTTTCAATCTGTCCGAGCATACTCTTGCTGACAAGCGTCCGCTCCGAAAGCATATCCAGACTCATGTTCTGTTCTTTCCGAATCTTTCTTAAATTAATGGAAATATTTTTATCGATTGTATCCATAAGCGTTTCCTTCCTCCTCATACTCGAAAATCCTGCCAGCCTTGCTGTCAGCCGCGCTCCGCACTTCTGATTTTCTCGTTGTACGCTCGGGTGAAACCTTCTATAACCTGCTATGCAGGTTATTGCGCCGTACATTTGCTATGCAAATATACGACAACGCTTGGTTTCCTTCCTCGCTAACAAAAATAGCATCAGGATTTTTCCTGATGCTACATCTTCGTGGCAATTACTGTTTATTCTATTATACTAGTTATCTTGTGCTTTATTTTGTTCTTGTCATCATCATACTGATTTTCACATGCTTCGTCAAGACTTTTTTCTCACACTGTACCCAAAACGCCCCAGTTCTTTTCCCATGGCATAATACGTGCCATGCGAATAGACGATCGGATCCGCCTGATCCAGATGGAAAGAATTCTTCTCATCCATATAAGCATCATCCACGCTGACTGCTACCACCTCGGCAAGAAACATATCATGCGAGCCAAGCTCCTTTACCTCTGTGACACGGCATTCAATATTGACCGGGCTCTCCGCAAGACGTGGTACTTTCACTTCCTTTCCCTGAAGCAGGTGCAGTCCCAGCTCTTTACATTTATCAACATCCCTGCCACTCTTCACACCACAATAATCAGTTGCATACACCAGCTTTTCTGTTGTCAGATTAATAACAAATTCTCCCGTCTCAAGCAACATAGCATGCGAAAAACGCTCTTTTCTGACAGAAATACTTACCATAGGCGGATTCGTACAGACCGTTCCTGCCCATGCAACTGTAAAAATATTGGTTTTTCCCTGTTTATCTGCCACAGTCACAAGCACTGCAGGCAGCGGATAAAGCATGTTACCCGGTTTAAAATCTATTTTAGCCATTACAAAATTCCCAGCATCTGCAGGATCTGGATCGTAAGAGACGCTGCGGAAAGCAGAATCGCAAACACGAGCAGAGGCTTTGTTCCTTTACTTTTTTGTACGGATTTTTCAAGTGCATCCATATGATCATTCAGATCTCTTGTTTTATTACTGAGCTGTTCCATCAACACAGCCTGTACATTACGATAAACCTTAACATCTTCTTTGTGCACATAATCTTCGATATGCTTCTGTACATCATCCAAATATAATCGGATATTGACGATCATTTCCTTGATCTGACCTGTCGCCTCGATCAGCTCTGCATTATCTGCCGGTTTTTGCTGTTCCAGCTTATTTTGCAGATTCTGGAGGGCATCTTCTGTTGTCCGTGTCAGATCCTGTAGTGCGTTTTCCGTATTGACTGCCATATCCTGCAAAAGACTGTGCTGTCTGATAGCATTGTCCGCAATATTACCGGAAAGATGCTCCAGCTTATCCTCTACTGCTCTGACCGTATCCAGTGTTTCTGTCTGGCTTCCTTGCTGCTTCTGCTCATTCCACTCCTTAAGCATTGCAAGACTCTGTGCATTTTCTGCCAGAAGCTTTTCTACCGCTCCGTCAACACCGGTGAGTTTCTCATCTACGCCGGAAAATCTGTCGCCTACGTCCGTAAGCTTCTCATCTACGCCGGAAAGTCTGTCGCCTACGTCCGTAAGCTTCTCATCTACGTCGGAAAGTCTGTCACTTACACCCAGTAGCTTCTCATCTACGCCGGAAATCCTGTTGTCCACACCAAGAAGTTTCTCATCTGCTCCGGAAAGCTGCACACCCATGCTATCCTGCAGATTTTTCAGCTGTGCGTCCATCAGCTCCTGCATGCCTGCGATCTGCAGATCCAGCTCTTTTTTCTGCTGTGCAAGTTCCTGTGTTATCACCTGATTTATCTGCTGCGCATCCGCAGCAGCTTCTGTTTTATCCGTTTCTTCCTCTTTGATCAGCCCGTGAAGCTTTACCTCATACTCTTCCAGCTGCTCAATCCCGCAGGAAAGCATCTGGGATACCTGTTCGGAAACTTCGACCGTTTTTAAATTCAGGCGCCGAATCTCCTGCATCATTTTTTCATATTCCGCAGTCTGTTTCCGCAGTCTCTCATTTTCGCGCGCTTCCGCTTCACCGTTTGCCTGTATCAGTTCACCAGCATTAAACCGCTTCGTCAGCCTGTCCATAAAATTATCCATGCTTACCCTCCGTCATCCTGATTTTCCGCACACTGATCCGTAAATCATCCGCCCCTGATCGCAAATCGCATCTCCGATGCCTTTCTTTTGCTTACGAGGCTTTCTCTCCATATAAATCCATAAAAATCTTCCCATAACGGTCAGTCAATTGCGGATCTGCATGGTTCTGAATATTTATCATTCTAACATTATTTCCGTCCTTTTACAACACTAGCAAAGCGTATTGTAATTGCACATTTTTTGTGCATTTTGCATAGATTTTACATATAGTATTTTTATGCTTTGTGTAAATTCACTCATTTTTCATATCATGTTCATATTTTGTTCATAATTAATTGGTATACTTTACTTAAATCAAAGGAATCAATCCTTTATTAACAAAAGACATCTACCGAAAGATAAATTTTTTCATAATAGCCGCGGGGTCGAAAGGCTTCGCGGCACTCCTCATTTTATAAGGTTTTTTATATTGTCAAAATGATTCTGCATCTTTGCAAGCCTGCTTTTACTGTATGGGTGCTTCCAAAGGAATATCGCCATTAAAAAAAATACCGCCGTCCGGCAGTATTTTTTCTTTATATAACCGATTCTTCTGTTTTGACTGCCTCTGTCTGAGCCGCCTCCTCTTTCTGTCTGGCGATCAGTTCCTGAACCTCCTCATTCAGAGAAAGCATTCTGGCATCCAGATCCGAAACCATCATGGCACATTCCACCAGTTCCTTCTTAATATGCTCCGGTGCATTACCCTCAAATTTGTAATGGATCTTATGCTCTAGACTTGCCCAAAAGTCCATAGCAACCGTTCTGATCTGGATCTCCACTTTGGCATCTACAATACGATCCGATAAAAAAATCGGTACTGTTACGATCAGATGGTAACTCTTATATCCACTTGGCTTCGGATTCAGGATATAATCCTTCACGGAAAGTACGCGGATATCATTCTGATTGATCAACATTTCCGCAATCCTGTAAATATCAGAAGTAAAAGAACAGATAACACGGATTCCCGCAATATCATTGACATACTTTACCATATTCTGGATACTGGACTCGTAGCCATGCTTTTTCAGCTTTTTAACGATACTTTCCGGTGATTTGATACGCGATTTGATATGTTCGATCGGATTGTACTGATGTACATGCTGGAATTCATCATTTAAGATCTCCAGCTTTGTCCCGATCTCCTTTAATGCAGAATTATATACAAGCTGGACTTCCTTCCAGCTGTCAATGTCGTTCCTCGTGTTTGGTACAAATTCCATAAATTCCCCAACTTTCCTTTTTCATTCACCATGAATTTGGTAATTCATGACATTCGGGAACCCCTCGCATTTTGATTTGTCGCACATTTTAGGGTCGTACATTTGCTTTGCAAATATGTGACAAGCTCCGCAAATATGCAACAGGGCTCGGGGCTACATCGTGATTTTGTTAAATCGCGACATTAATTATACCACATTTTTTTATTTTTTGTGGATTTTTACTAATTTTTAAGAATTGCTATTCCATAATCTAGTCTTCTTCGATCATCTGAATCTCCAGATAATCAAAATCAATGGTTTCTATAAAATTATCCTGATAAAAACGCGCCCTGCTGTGATTTTGAAATTCTTTGACCGTTTTATCCAGCCAGATCGGTTTCCCCAGATCAAAGGTATAAATGATCTCATCCATTGCATGGAATACCTTCTGCGTTCTGCCTCGATCAGAAGCATCCTCCACAACAGTATCTTTGATCATGTGATTGTTTTTCCAAATCTTTGCCCACATTCGAAACATAAAATCCGTCCTTTCTGCCGTACATTTTAGTGGCTTTTGTCTCAGATCATCCGCATTAGTCTGTTGACTTTTGCACACACTTATTGTAGTATTTGCATTATAGTAAGTAGTTTTTAAAACTACTTGTTGCTTTTTGCTTGATTTATCAGGTAGACCAGGAAATTATTATCGGTCCTGTTTTATTAAGGAGGTTATTATTATGCAAATCACATTACGCGAACCGGGAAGTGCACTTACTCATTTTATTGCCATGATCATGGCAGTCGGCGCGGCAGTTCCGTTGTTGTTAAAAGCCGCATCGCATGGCTCTGTCTGTCTGCTTGCCATGCTGGTTTTTATCATCAGCATGATCTTATTATATGGTGCAAGTGCCACATACCATTCTGTCAATCTGCCTGCAGCCGTGATCAAAATACTGCGGAAAATCGATCATTCCATGATCTTCGTCCTGATCGCAGGCTCTTACACACCTGTCTGCCTTCTGGTGCTGGACCCGAAACGGGGATACCCATTGCTGATCGCAGTCTGGTCGCTTGCATTGATCGGGATCGGCATTAAATTTCTCTGGATCACCTGTCCAAAATGGTTTTCTTCGGTGATCTATATTGCCATGGGCTGGATCTGTGTCTTTGTATTCAGTCCGATCGTCCATCGCCTGCCTGTTGCTGCCTTTGGCTGGCTGCTCGCCGGTGGGATTATTTACACAGTCGGCGGGATCATATATGCACTGAAGCTTCCGCTTTTTAACGCCAGACATCAATATTTTGGTTCTCATGAAATATTTCATCTGTTCGTCATGGGCGGAAGCTTCTGTCATTTTATCTTTATGTATCAGTATGTGATCGGGCTTTCCTAATCGGAGAATCCATTTGGATTCATGCTCTGCCATCTCCAGGAATCTTCGCACATTTCTTTGATATCGCGCTCAGCGACCCATCCAAGCTCTTTTTTTGCAAGGGAGGCATCTGCATAATTGGTTGCAATGTCTCCTGCGCGGCGCGGCTTGATCTCATACGGTATCTTAATACCTGTTGCGGCTTCAAAATTTTTAACAATATCCAGAACACTGTAGCCCTTACCTGTACCCAGATTGTATATCTTCAGTCCCGGGTTTTCTTTGATCTTCTCAATTGCTTTCACATGACCGATTGCCAGATCCACTACATGGATATAATCTCTGACACCTGTTCCGTCAGGTGTATCATAGTCATCTCCAAATACACCAAGGCATTTCAACTTGCCAACAGCAACCTGTGTGATATACGGCATCAGGTTATTCGGAATACCATTCGGATTTTCACCGATCTTACCGCTCTTGTGTGCACCGATCGGGTTAAAGTAACGAAGCAGGATCACGTTCCACTCGGGATCTGCTTTCTGGATATCTGTCAGGATCTGCTCCAGCATGCTCTTTGTCTGTCCATATGGGTTTGTGATCTCACCCTTCGGGCAGTCTTCCGTTACCGGTACCTTGTCCGGTGTTCCGTATACGGTTGCAGAAGAAGAGAAGATAATGTTTTTTACCCCATGCTTACTCATAACATCAAATAAGATCAGGGAACCTGAAATATTATTGTAATAATACAGCCATGGTTTCTGTACAGATTCTCCGACCGCCTTCAGTCCTGCAAAATGGATCACACATTCAATCTCATTTTCGGTAAATACTTTCTCCATTGCATCTCTGTCCAGAATGTCCGCTTCATAAAAAGTAACCGGTTTTCCCGTAATTTCTTCTACGCGGCGCAGAGCTTCCTTGCTTGCATTTACCAGATTGTCCACAACCACCACATCATAGCCTGCATTCTGCAGTTCTACGACTGTATGGCTTCCGATAAAGCCTGCTCCACCTGTTACTAAAATTGCCATTTTCATTTCCTCCTGTTGTCTGTCAGTTCATTCCTTCTTATATCTGTATCCCATTTTGAACAAGCAGCGCCCTTGCTGTGTCCACGCTGTCCACACCCTCTTTGTTCTTGATCGGTGCAAACTCATGCTCCCGCACGACCTCAAATGGCAGGCACTTATCCATATCATGGATCATATCCAATACAAGCTGCTCAAACTTATAGCCGTTTGGCTCCTGCGGATTTATCTTTGTACCTGTTTCATCAATATGTGCAATCTTCTTTTCTACTTTATGATGCGGAAGCTTGTGGGACATCGTGCGTTCCAGCTCGCTGACACGGAACAGGTAATTCAGGATCACGCCGTAATTGTATGCGTATTCTCCCCTGTCATTTTTTTCCTGCCGCATTTCTTCTGTCAGCTCATAATATTCAATGATCGATGGCTTTCCGTCTTCAAGGCACATCACACCAACCTTTTCATCCGGGTTAGCCTTAGCTACCACTTTGGCACCTACATTACACTGTTCTTCAATGCATGCTCCCACAAAAACCGGATCGGCGATCTTCTGTAATACGTTGTCTACAGCAAACACATTCAGCCATTCAATGCCCGTTTTGCGAACCTGATCCAGAATACCGCTTTTCGCCATAGAAACAAACCATCCGCCGTTTCCGTTCGGAGAAGTTGCGATCTTGTCTTTCTCCTCCAGATAGACTTTGCCGTCATGATCTACAGCAGGCGCCATCTCCTGCATAAAGAAGAAAATATGATCCTGCGGATATCCGAAACACTGATGTTCCTTAAAAAATGCCACTGTCTGATCATGGTTTTTATCACTTGTCATGATATATAAGTAGATCATATGCCCCGCCTGCGCAGTTACCTGCATCAGGTTATGGATCAGACACTCGAAAATATAAAGATCCTTTGTCACGCCAATATTGTATACACCCTTTGGAGCATCGGAACCAAGTCTTGTCCCCATTCCGCCGGCAAGCAAAACCGCTCCGACTTTATCACCGCGAATCGCATCCAGTCCGGTTTTGCGGAATTGTTCTTTCTTTTTCTCGATTTCCGGAAGCTGCATGGCTTCCAGTGGTGCAATTCTGCCACGTTCTGCTTTATGCATGGCGTCCATTGATGAAAGCACTTCAAAGTCTGTTGCCTCTATCTGTGAAAGAAGTCTCTTTTTCTGTGCCTCATTTAATTCCCCATAAAAATGCAGCAAGTGCTGTTGTCCATATTTTGTCAATTTGTCCAGCGCCTGTTCATAATTCATATACGTTTCCCTTTCCCTTTCTTTATTGCTGTTTCTGATTTTTGGAATATAAAGTCACCTTTACAAGCTCCGGTCTGTTGAGAAGCCGAATTGGGATCACACTGTTACCCAGCCCCCGGCTGATCACAAGATCCGTGTCCTTTTCGTGAAAAACACCCTCTGTATAAGCCGGCAGAAAGCCTTGATCCGGTGCCACGAATCCGCCGATAAACGGAATGCGGAACTGTCCGCCGTGCGCGTGCCCGCTCAAAACCAGACTGACCCCATATGATGCATATTGCTCCAGTCTCTGCGGCTCATGCGCCAGAAGGATCATAAAATCATCCGGATTTTTCCGGGCAGTCAGCTTTTTCAGTGCTTTATCGCATTCGGCTGTAGAAGCAAGGGAGGCATCATCGATCCCTGCCATATAAATCGTTTCCTTCGGCTCACCCATCGTCAGGATACGCACTTCATCCTTTAATACATGAACGCCTGCAGCTTCAAGACCCTGCATCAGGCGATCCGTATTCTCTGCGGACAGCCAGTTATCATGATTGCCTGTCACAAAATAAACCGGTGCCAGATCCGCCATGGCAGAAACAAGCTCCAGTGCCGTATCGACATCCGGACGGTTACTGTCTACCAGATCTCCTGTGAGCACGATCACGTCCGGCTCACACGCCTTGATCCTGCGGACGAGTTTTTTCTGCTCCCTGCCAAACGATTTATTATGCAAATCTGATATTTGCACTATTGTACACCCATTAAAGCTTTGTGGCAAATCTTTATTTACTATATCATATTCCGTGATCATCAGACCATTATTCTGCCAGTATAAAAATGCCACTGACAGAGTGAAAAAAAGCAGGCAGAAGCATGCTTTTCTCTTTCGTCCATCTACGTCTCTTTGTGATCTGTCAGCTTTGGATGTAAAGGAAAACTTCATAATTCCACCTGCCTGCTCTGTTTTTCTGTTTTCTGTGAGAACTGACTGCCTTATAAGAATACAACGCCTTTTTCTTCTGCCTTCTGCAGATCTTCCGGAAGCCATACAGATGCCTGCACTTCTCCCAGATGCGCTTTTCTGAGGAAGAACATACAGATTCTGGACTGTCCGATTCCGCCGCCGATCGTATACGGAAGTTCTTTGTTCAAAAGTGCTTTCTGGAACGGAAGCTCCATACGCTCTTCGCAGCCAGCCTTTTTCAGCTGCTCCTTTAAGGAATCCTCATCTACACGGATACCCATGGAAGATAATTCCAGTGCCATATCCAGAACCGGATAGTAAACGATGATATCACCGTTCAGCTTCCAGTCATCATAGTCCGGTGCTCTGCCGTCATGTGGCTTACCGCTTGCCAGCTTATCTCCGATCTGCTCAAGGAAAATAGCACCGTATTCCTTTGCAGCTTTGTTTTCCCGCTCTTTTGCAGTAAGCTCCGGGTAACGATCCTCCAGCTCCTGTGTTGTCACAAAGGTAATCTCCTCAGGCAGGATGCATTCAATATAGTCATATTCATTTGCCATGAACTTTTCAGTCACACGGAGTGCTTCGTATACGGATTTTACCGTATCACGCAGTGTTTCCTCGGTTCTGTCCTCTTTGGCAATGATCTTTTCCCAGTCCCACTGATCGACATAAATGGAATGGATATTGTCGGTATCTTCATCTCTGCGGATCGCATTCATATCGGTGTACAGTCCTTCTCCGACAGAGAAGCCATACTGTCCGAGTGCCATACGTTTCCATTTTGCCAGGGAATGTACGATCTCCATTTCTCTGTTTTTCTGTTCCTTCAGATCAAATGCGACCGGGCGTTCCACGCCGTTCAAGTTGTCATTCAGACCGGAAGAAGCATCTACAAACAACGGTGCGGATACACGGCTTAAGTTCAGCTGTGTGATCAGCTCACGCTGGAAGAAGTCTTTGACGCGCTTGATCGCTTTTTCAGTGTCTTTGATGTTGAGGGCGGATTTGTAACCCTCTGGAATGATTATGCTCATGTGCAGCTCCTCTTCTTTACTTTCTTAACAGGCATCCTCCCACTTCGTGGATCCCTCTCTCGGGATGTGCAGCCATTTCAAATTCTCGCTCCGCTCGAATGGGGCTGCACAGAGTAGTAAGGCATCCTCCCACTTCGTGGGTCCCTCTCTCGGGATGTGCAGCCATTTCAAATTCTCGCTCCGCTCGAATGGGGCTGCACAGAGTAGTAAGGCATCCTCCCACTTCGTGGGTCCCTCTCTCGGGATGTGCAGCCATTTCAAATTCTCGCTCCGCTCGAATGGGGCTGCACAGAGTAGTAAGGCATCCTCCCACTTCGTGGGTCCCTCTCTCGGGATGTGCAGCCATTTCAAATTCTCGCTCCGCTCGAATGAGGCTGCACAGAGTAGTAAGGCATCCTCCCACTTCGTGGGTCCCTCCTTACTACATATCCTACAAGTCGCAATTTTTTACGGTTCGTGGGAATGGGATAACATCGCGGATGTTACCCATACCTGTCAGGTACATGACGCAGCGTTCAAAGCCGAGTCCAAAGCCTGCATGTCTTGCAGAGCCGTATTTACGCAGATCCAGGTAGAACTGGTAATCTTCCGGTTTCAGTCCGCATTCCTGCATTCTCTGCAGAAGGACTTCGTAGTTATCTTCTCTCTGGCTTCCGCCGATGATCTCTCCGATGCCCGGTACAAGACAGTCCATAGCAGCAACAGTCTTGCCATCCTCGTTCAGCTTCATATAGAAAGCTTTGATCTCCTTCGGATAGTCTGTTACAAATACCGGTCTGCCGAATTCCTTTTCTGTCAGATAGCGTTCATGCTCTGTCTGCAGATCGCAGCCCCAGGATACCTTGTAATCAAATTCATCATTGTGCTTCTCTAATATCTTTATGGCTTCTGTGTATGTCACATGACCAAATTCTGAATGAAGGACATGCTCAAGTCTTTCGATCAGTCCCTTATCCACAAACTGATTGAAGAAATTCATTTCTTCCGGTGCATTTTCCAGTACATAGCTGATAATATATTTGATCATGCTTTCTGCAAGTACCATATCATCCTTCAGATCCGCAAAAGCAATCTCCGGCTCGATCATCCAGAATTCCGCCGCATGTCTTGTTGTATTGGAATTCTCTGCACGGAAGGTCGGTCCGAACGTATAAATATTCTTAAATGCCATTGCATACGTTTCACCGTTTAGCTGTCCGCTGACTGTCAGATTGGTCGGTTTTCCGAAGAAATCCTGCTGATAATCAATACTGCCGTCTTCCTTTTTCGGTACATTGGCAAGATCCATTGTCGTTACCTGGAACATTTCTCCCGCACCTTCACAGTCACTTCCTGTGATAAGTGGTGTATGCACATAGACAAAATCACGCTCCTGAAAGAACTTATGGATCGCATATGCAATCAGCGAACGGACACGGAATACCGCTTCAAATGTATTGGTACGCGGACGCAGATGAGAGATCGTACGCAGATATTCAAATGTATGTCTCTTTTTCTGCAGCGGATAATCCGGTGCAGACTGTCCTTCGATCACAACCTCCGTTGCCTGGATCTCAAAGGGCTGCTTTGCCTGTGGTGTCGGTGTTACAACGCCTTTTACGATCAGGGCAGCTCCTACATTTAACTTGCTGATTGCTTCAAAATTAGAAAGCTGATCAGAATATACAACCTGCAGCGGTTCAAAAAAAGTACCGTCATTGATCACAAGAAATCCAAAACTCTTGCTGTCACGTTTGCTTCTCAGCCATCCGCCGATCATAACTTCCTTTTCCAGATATTCCTTCTGCTCCCGGTATAAATCTCTGATATTCACTAAATCCATGATAATTTACTCCTTATATCTTTTCCTATGGGATCATATAGATCCTGCGCCTGCATCTAAAAGAACATATTCCGCGCAGACCACAAACATATTAATCTTACCCCATTTCCCCCGTATTCGCAATAGCATAACGCACTTTTCGTATGCTATGCTATACCATCTGTATCTTTCTCTACAATGTTTTGAGCCACTCTGTAAACACCGGCTGGATCAGCTTATAAAAATGATTGCCGTTTTCCTGCTTGAATGTTTTAACAAGCGCCATGTTCAATGTCTGTTTGTCCTGTGCCTGCAGCATACAGCCATAGATCTGTCTGTATACACCCGCATGCAGGTTCTCTCCCTTCAGCTTCTGGCGCACTTTCTTTTTCACAGACTCCGGTACATTTGTACGAACCGGTTTTTCCGGCGTGACACTCTCCCGAGCGATTTCTTTTTCAGTTTTCCGGTTATGCTCCGGCTTTATGTCGGGTTGTTCGTTGCTAACCTCTTGATCCGGTTGTTCTGCATTATCTACATCATGTGCAGGTACCGTCATCTGCTCCTTTTGTGCCAAAACTGCCACATTTTGATCTGTCATACCGTTATCTGCTACGTTATTATCTGCCGCAGAATCTGAAAAATTCTGTGTCACGGCATCTGTATTTTGCGTCACCTGTTTCTCGCTTAATGCCGCATGATCTTCTCCATGTATCTTCTGATCCTCTCCCCCGACTGCCTGATTATCTCCCTGCACTGCCTGCTTAGCCTCCTGTGCAGTCCGGTTCTTTCTGCCAGTCGTTCCGGAAGTCTGCTTCGTTGCCTTAACAGTTGTCTTCTGCTTACCCGCTGTCTTCCCGGTTGCAGCCTTTGCGGCTATTTTCTGTCCTGCGATATTTTCCTTTCTGACAATACGGATGCCCCACTTTTTCCAGAAGTCGATCACGCTGTCATAACCGCTGTCCTTGCTGATCACATAATATTCCTTTACATCAGTCTGTCCGACCAGATAGCCCAGATAGGTAGTCAGCTGGAAATCCAGATAATTCTTCGCTGTTTTTGTCGTTTTTATATACTTTACCTGTGAAGCTGCCTGACAGATCTTCACGTGCTCATCAAACGGAACCGCTCCTGTTTTCGGTCCGTAGAAAATGATGATCAGATCATCCTCTTTCAGCTGTTCGATCCCAACCAGTCCCTTGACGCCTGTATTTTCATAATCAATTAAATAGGTTGCCATATTATTCTCCTGTTTTTAGTTCATAAGTCCGTTCAAATACTTCCCGGCGGATGATGTACATATCCTGCAGATCATCTAAACGGATCGCCAGATAATCTCCCGCCTTACCAATAAAATAATCCCCTCTTCCCTTGCCGAATACCTTTGTCCGTACCTGCAGCTGCTTTGCGTATATCCCGCCCGGCTTTGGCACACACAGATACGCCAGTTCATCGATCGTTTTATATTCTCCCGTCCGCGGGAGCTCTACTGCCGGGATAAAGTCCAGAAGCTGCGAGAAAATATCAAGCTGCTCATCGCTTTTCTCATAGCTGTTTTCAAACTTCTGTCTGGTGATCTCATACACTTCACCCAGACAGCCTATCATGATCAGTAGATCCGCATCCGCATGTATGATCAGACCGGTATCATTTTCCAGCGTTTTGATGCAGATCTTTTCTCCCGGTTTTGCAATGTCCAGTGTCTCGACAACTGCCCATGGAACCTGCTTCTTACAGTAGATGGGAAGCTGTCTGATCTGTTCTTCCCGCGCAGCCTCTTTGTCCGCATAGATAACCGCTGTTTTAGAAAAATATGCGTCTGTCTGTTCCATGAAATAAGACAAAAGATCTGTCGTTCCCTGCTCGGTCATGCTCACATCCAGAATAACCTGCGACATTTCCCCCTCTGCATATACTGCATCTCCGCGCAGCATTCCGTAATCCGCAAACAAAGCATCCAGAAATTCCAGCGCTCTGATCTGTTCCGCCCGGCTCATGCACCACACATGTACACAATCGGTCAGTCTGCTCACGATCAGAAGTATTTTTTTTTCAAATGTATGAAGCAGCACTTCCATCTGCTCCCGTTCCCAGCAAAAACCTCTGATCGCATCTATGATCATCACACCGGTTTCCGCATCCTGATAGATGCGGTTGATTCCGTTCTGCGGCACATTTTCCTGCACCAATACATATTTTCCCATGCCACATCTCATCCCTTGTATGCATTTTCTTTTATTACAAGCTGCAGGAAATCCCCGGAAAGGAATGTGAAGTGCAGCCTGTATCTGTTACCCTCTGCTTCCACAATCTTGGCATATGCGTTTTCCTGCGTATCAAGTACCAGTTCAACATCCGTGAACACGTCCGGATATTCCGCTTTTTCCTGTGGCAGCATCTGTAATACGATCTCTTTTTCGGAAATAGCATGTACGCTTGCGGGGATTGCACTGCCCAGTATCTGTTTATCCAGCAGTACATACATACTGAGAACACATCTGTCTTCCAGAATTGTCATCGGAGCTTCCTGTTCCTGCAGAAGACCGCATTCATAAGCACCCGCAATACCCGTAATCTCACAGACCGGTATTTTTTCACGGATTCCCTTCATGGCAATTTCAAAGCTGCGGCGAAAGCTAACTATCTGCTCGATCGGTCTGAGTGTTTCCATTGATGCTAAAATCTGCCCGCCAACACTGTAGCTTTCCACGCGGGAGCACAGGTTGACCGCCTGTCCGATCACGTTATACCGCATCAGGCTTTCCGAACCGATATTTCCGATGAATACCTCCCCTGCATGAATGCCAATCCCCATTTCAATTGCGGGGTATCCTTTTTCCTGATTAAAGGCGTTGACGTCCCGCATTTTGTTCTGCATACAGACCGCTGCCGCAACAGCATCCGCCTGTGGGCATTCGGAAGCAAGCGGCGCACCGAATACAGCCAGAATGGCATCTCCGATAAACTCAATGACCGTTCCCCGATAACGCTGGATCACCTCTGTCATTTCACCCAGAAAATGATTGATCATTTCAATAACAATTTCCGCCGGAAGTCTGTCCGAAAGCGAAGTAAATCCACGCAGATCCGCCATCATAACAGTCAGATACCGCTTCTGTCCACCGATCGCAGCTCCCTCCGGGTGCTCTAAGATCACCTGCACCACTTCATCGGAAAAATATTTGCCGAATACCTGATGCAACAGTTCATTTCTGGCTGCAAGCTGTTCGTTCAGCCGCTTGATTTCTTTCGCTGTCGCAAGCTCTGCTGCCTGCTTCTGCAAAAGCTTCTCGTAGTTTCTGGTCATTTCATGCTGCCACGCCGCCTTTTCCATACGGAGCAGCGCCGCATCGGAAAAGGGAAGCACAAGAACAACCGTGCCACCCAGCTCATAGCATTTCTCATCCGTTTCCTGCGTTCTGCTCTCACAGAGAAAAAATACCGGAATACCCGCAAAAGCAGGGTTGTTTTTAATACGGGAAAACGTCGTAAAACCGTTTTTCCTGCCATCTTCATAATCTACCAGAAAAAGTGACGGCATTTCCACAGTATCTTCTCCGCCAAGATGTGCCATTGCCTTCTCAACTGCCGCATCGGAAAACAGACAGACCGCGCGCATTCCTCCGCCCCGGTTGATCTGTCTCTGCACCTGAACCAGTACTGTTCTGTTGCCGGACAATACCCAGATATTTTTCTTCATTACCCTCTTCTCTCCGGTGATCCGAAATAATGATATTTCTGATCGATATTTTTTTCTGTTCTCTGATTTTCCTTACATGCCTCACATAAATGCCCGGAACGGATCGGCATTCCACATTTCTCGCACTTCAGCCGGAAGGATGATCCAAGCGGTACTTCCAGTCTGTCATCCCACAGGAAGTATTCAATGGTTTTCCGCGGAATACCTGTCTCCCTTGCGATCACCGTAATCTGGCTCGGCCCGTTCGCATCCAGGAAATTGCGGATCGTCTGATAGGTATCATAACAGTAATTTCCGCATTGTTTACACTTATAAGTACCACGCGATACCATGGTAAGTTCTCCACCACATTTTTCGCATACGACCGGGGTCTTATTCATTTTCAATGCATTCCCCCGCATTGCCTGCTTCAGATGCGGCGCAAGCCCTTCCTGCACCGGTCTCTTCTGTCTGCCTGCAGGCTTTGGCTGTTCCTGTTTTTCCGGCTTATCTGCCTTCTTTTGTTCTGCCGACACATCTGCCGGCAAAGATAACAGCGTGTTCAGCCGCTCTCTTGTCAGCCTGAGTGCTTCTGCCGGGTTTTCCGCATAAGAGATCGTCTGGACATTGTTCAGGTAAAAGCGGAACATGTCGCTCAGGTCATCTTCTGTCAGCTTCAGCGGGACAATCGTCTTCCGGTCATTGATCGCACAGTCGATCTCCTTTTCCACCCAGATAGATTCCTGGGAATATGAGGAGATCACAAGTAGAAACACCTGACACTGTGCAATGGCACGCGGAATCTCGCGGGCATAATTAGAGCCTGCAGGGATCATTTCCGGTGCTTTCCAATAGCTGATACCCGCTTCCTTCAGCATCGCAACGATCTTTTCCACTATTTTACTGTCTTTGGAGCTGTAACTGATAAAAACCGATTCCTTCACTTCCCAAAGCCTCCGATCATACCACTTTATTTCTTCCTGTTTTTTTTGCCTCGTACAGCTTTTCATCCGCACGTCTGACATTTTCTTCCACAGAGAGCGCCGTATCGATCTCTTCCACGCCAAATGACATCGTTACCCGGATCTCCTCTCCTTCATAAAGGCAGACCTCCCGCAGCATTTTAAGGCGGATCTCTTCCGCTGCTTCTCTTGCCTGCTGACGATCTTTTCCGCACAGAAGCAGGATAAATTCCTCGCCGCCCCAACGAACAGTCTCATCATCCAGTCCGACATTTTCTTGCAGGACTTCTGCCACATGCCCAAGCACCGCATCTCCCGCATTATGTCCATAAGTGTCATTTACCTTTTTGAAATAATCGATATCTCCCATGACAATGGAATACGTCTTCTTCTGCCCGGAAAGTATCCGCGTATGGAATGCCTCATACAGACCACTTCTGTTTTTCAGCCCGGTAAGCTGATCGAAAAAGGCTTTATTATGCAAAAGATAGGATTCCAAAGTCTTGGCACCGAAAACAGCAACCAGCGACAACCTTTTGACATCCTTTTCATCAAAGGCGCAGTCGCCATCCTCTCCCTGTTTATTGAGCGCCTGATAAGCACCCAGCATCTCACCGTGCTCACTTGTCACAGGAATACACAAGATCGACTTTGTCCGATAGCCTGTTTCCATATCGACCGCCGGATTGAAACGGGAATCCTCATAAGGCTCATTCAGCACGACCGGACGGTTTTCCTGCATTGTCACACCGACAATTCCTGTGTTTTCCGGTACAACGATCCGTTCATTTCCGACTGCGGCGAGTGTCCAGTACTGATGTGATTTTCGATCCCAAAACCAGAAAGAAGCTCTGTCCGACTGCACGAGCGTCCTTCCCAGATTTGTAAGAATTTCTATTGTACTTGTAAAATCTCTTTTTTCAAAAAGCTGGTTCATATAATAAAAAATGCTTTCTAACAATTCATCTGCATTCTGATTCTTCATAATTATTTCACTCCAAGCCGCATCAGATAATCAAGGGACTGCTTCTGCCAGTCCGGTCTGGTTGTCTCTACAAGCACAGTCAGACTGCTGAAATATTTCTCATAAAATACCGCAAACTTTTTCCAGTCTGTCACACCACTGCCAACGGCAAGATGCAGATCATGTTTTCCGTCATGATCGTTGATATGTACGTGTCTGACATAAGGAGCCAGTGCTTCCACCCAGATATCGATCTTTGTCCGGGAAAGGGATGCATGCGCATAATCCAGACAGACGCCATAGTTCGGATATTTTATCAGACGTTCGGAAAGCATCCGAAGCATATCCGGATCGTCATCAAACATATTTTCCATATAAATCGACAGATCCGGAAATTGTAAAAGCAGCTTTTCCACAAAATCACCTGTCATGGAAACTGCATTCTGTATATAAGATGAGTCATTTAAAAACGGGTTGATATTGGTATGGAATACCACACCCGACACCTTTCCTCTTTCTGCCTGCTGCATGCTCTGCAGCATACGCAGCTCGGAAACCTCCCGGATCTTCGGATCTGCACTGAATACCGTCACATCCAGAAAAGCACCGTGCATCGTACAAATGGATGGTTTCCCACAGGCGTCATACTGCTGCCAGATTCCGTCAAGACGCTCCTCATCTGACAGCACAACCGGATCGTAAAAATCATTATATTCAAATCCCACCTGATAAGACTGCGCGATCTGACAATAGTCAGCCAGCCTGTCTGCTTTTGATACGATCAAAAACTGCCCCATGCCATTCCCTTTCTACCCATCAAAAAGTCCGAAATATATCAATCCCCAGTATACCACCTAACGCGCATGCGCACAAGATAAGCACGCGAAAAAAGGAGCTTTACCGCACACTGATCTGTCCGGTAAGGCTCCTCTCCATAAATTCTTTATTCTGCTTTTTAATCAAAGATTTGTATGAAAACGGTTCAGAAATTCCTTTGTCTGTTCCTTCTTCGCATGCTCAAATATATCGCTGCTTGAACCTTCTTCCACGATCACACCATCCGCCATAAAGATGACCTTATCGGAAACCTCTTTTGCAAATGCCATTTCGTGTGTGACGACAAGCATCGTCATTCCTTCTTTGGCAAGCGTAGACATAACGGACAATACTTCTCCGACCATCTGCGGATCCAGAGCAGAAGTCGGCTCATCAAATAAGAGCACTTCCGGTTCCATGGCAAGTGCACGCGCAATGGCAACACGCTGCTTCTGTCCGCCCGATAACTGCCTCGGCTTGGCATTGATATACTGCTCCATTCCAACCTTTTTCAAGAATTTGATTGCCAGATCTCTGGCCTCCTTTTTGCTCTTCTTTGCAACGGTAACAGGACCTGTCATGCAGTTTTCCAGCACCGTCATATTGGCAAACAGATTAAAATTCTGGAAAACCATTCCCACATGTTCCCTATAGGAAGGGATGTTCATTTTTGCATCCGTGATATCTTTTCCGTGGTAGTAAATATTGCCGCCTGTCGGCGTTTCCAGCAGGTTGACGCATCGCAGCAACGTAGATTTCCCCGATCCCGAAGGCCCTATGATGGAAATTGCCTCGCCTTTGTTGACCGTAAAATCGATATCCCGCAAAACCTCATGTGTTCCGAAAGATTTTTCCAGATGAGAGATCTGCAACACTTTTTCCGTATCCATTATGCTCTCCCCCTTCCTGAAACACGCATCTGATTTCCGATATCCATGACATCCACAAGCTCATAATTGTCATCTCCGTCCAGCTTTCTTTCCCAGAGAGCCAACAGTCTTGAAGATACAAGTGTCATCGTCAGATAAATACACATGACGATCGTCGCGGATTCAAAATAGGTATATAAAGCACCAGCCACACTTTTATGAACAAAGAACAGATCCACAATACTGATGACTGACAGTACTGAAGTATCCTTGATATTGATGATAAAGTTATTGCCGATCTGCGGAATGATATTCCGAAATGCCTGTGGCAGAATGACCTTGAGCATTGCCTGCACATGTGTCATTCCGATTGCCTTTGCGCCTTCCATCTGTCCCGGATCAACGGAAATAATACCGCCTCTGACGGATTCCGCCATGTAGGCACCGGTATTGATGGAAACAACCAGAAATGCTGCCTGCCACATACCAAGCTGGATATTGCACATCTGTGACAGTCCGAAGTAAATAAAGACTGCCTGCACGATCATCGGTGTACCACGGAAGATCTCCACATAGGCTTTCAGTATCACCCTGACAAGTCCCAGCAGGAGCCGTTTGCCGATTCCATCCCGTTTTTTATCCACAGGTATCGTCTGCACGATACCGACCGCAAAACCGATCACACAGCCGATCGCAGTAGAAACAAGTGCGATCAGCAGCGTTGTGCCCGCTCCTTTCAGATAGGAAATGCCGTAGTTTTGCAAAATATAAACAATACGCTCAAAAAAATTCATTTCGGAAATCATAGTATTTCTCCTTTAAAAACAATTCCTTATTCAGACAATGGCTGGACAGAAATTGCTTCATTCATCATGGAATCAAAATCATCCGCTGTCATTGTGGAAAGAACAGAGTTGATACCATCTAAAAGCTCGGTGTTCCCTTTCTTTACGGAAATGCCGATGTTGATCTCTTCCTCAGAAACCTGGAAGTTGTCATCGGAATCTGTGAAATCAAGAAGCTTCAGATCCGGATAAGCAACAACTGCTGCCTTTGCAGTCGGCATATCTGTCACTACGAGGTCTGTACGTGCGCTTTCCAGTGCAACCAGCATCGCCGGAGCAGATTCCTGTGCAGGCTGGATATTGGCATCCTTGATCTGTGGCAGGCAGACATCATACCATACGGTACCAAGCTGCGAAGTACAGGTTGCACCTGCAAGATCTGCAACACCCTTGGCATCCGCATACTGTCCGTCGCTCTTTACCAGGCCTACGATAGAAGCATAGTAATAAGGCTGTGAGAAATCTACCATCTGCAGACGCTCTGATGTGATGGACTGACCTGCAATGACACAGTCAACCGTTCCGGACTGTACAGCCGGTACTAAAGAATCCCAATCCAGTTTGACGATCTGAAGCTCATAACCAAGAGCATCTGCAATTTTCTTTGCCATCATAACATCATAGCCATATGCATAATCTGAGCTGTCATTGATCTTGACCGCACCGTTGGAATCATCTGCCTGTGTCCAGTTGTACGGTGCATAACCACATTCCATTGCTACTTTTAAAGTTTTCTTTTCTGCACTGCTGTCTTCTGCCGCATCTGTGCTTTCATCTGAAGATGTCTCCTCCGAAACGGCTGCATCTGTGCTTTCTGATGCTGCGCTCGTATCTGCCTCTTTGCCGCTTCCGCAGGCTGTCAGCATTGCTGCTGTCATAACAGCTAATAATAAACCAAGTACTTTCTTTTTCATAATTTTCCTCCTTCTTGCGCATGCTATAACGAAGAAAGAGGAAACTCCCCCTTAGGGGAATTTCCTCTTTGAAATTCATTTGTATCTTATGCGCTTTTGTTTCCATAGTGTAGCATATATTGTCTGAAAATACAAGTCCGATCTATTAAAACCCAAAACCATTATGGATAAATTTTCCCTGTTCTGTAAATACATATGGTAAGGTGCGTCTGCCTCCACGTCCATCTTCCGTTTCTGCTTCCTTTAATTTTGCGGTGCCAGATTGGCACCGCAAAATTTTCAGTTCTTCCGCTGTAAGTTGGAAGCAAAAATCTTCAGGAAACCGCTTTGCGTTCCTTTTCACTGCTCGATTTAATGCTTTCGTTTCTACCTGATAAAGCATAGCCAGATCACTGTCCACCATCACTTGCTTATTTCGTACCATATAAATAAGGCTTCCAACATCCGGTGACAAAACTTCAACTACTTGTTTTTCCATAGGTTCTGATTCGTATACTCTCTGACCAGCAATTTTTCCCTTTATCAGTCCTTAATACTCCCAAAATGTATTTTTATTCTACCTTATTTATTGCTTTCTGACTACTATATCTTTCCATCTGTTATTTCATCAGCTTTTCTGCTTCTTTTGCAGAAGTTGCCATACCGCCATATTCCATTCCGTAAAGAGATGCAAAACGTTTCATGGTATAATCGCCTGCTTCCAGCATCCACTTTTCAGGTGCTGCTCCCTGAAACAGGAAGTATAAGGTTCTTCCCGCCAGTTCGCCCTGCTGCACCTTACCATAAAAGCGATCCAGCACATTTCTGACTGCTCCACAGATATTGTGCCAATATAATGGGGAACCTATTACGATCACATCCGCTTCCTTCATTTTCCCGATCACTTCATCTAACTGGTCGTCTGCAAAATTCTGTCCATAGCAGCCAATTTTATACTCTGTCAGGTTCAGAGTTTCATAATCCTTTCCTTGCAGCATTTTATCTGCCAGTACTTTTGTATTTCCGTTCTTATTCGGGCTTCCGTTGATAAATAAAATTTTCATGTTCTCTACTCCTTTGCTCTCTTTATTCCGTGATATTTAAAGAATCTACCCAGTCCTTTACATCCTGATCGTTTGCAGCCGAACTGAATCTCTGTCCATCCTGACAGTCACCTGTTCCTGCCATTTCAGCCAGCAGATTTCCACTGTCTCCGATACCTGAAGAAGCTGATGTGCAAAACGGGATTACGGTCTTACCTGTAAAATCATTGTCTTTCACAAAATTATTTACAGACCATGCAGCGATTCCCCACCAGATCGGATATCCGATCAGAACTGTATCATAGTCTTCCCAGTTATCCGGTGTTTCCTGTGTCAGTTCCACGTTTCTGAGGCTTTCATCGTCATGTTCTCTGGATACCCTGCTGTCTTCATTGGACCAGTTCAGGTCATCCCCTGTATATGGCTCCACCGGTGTGATCTCAAACAGATCTGCTCCTGCTGTATCTGCGATCGTCTGCGCAACTGCTGCTGTGCTGCCTGTTGCAGAAAAGAATACAACCAGTGTTTTTCCTTCTGAAGCAGTCTGCGCCTCCGTTTCCTGTGCATCTGTCGTATCCGTCACCGCATCTGTGGCATCATCTGTCACTTCTGTAGCATCTGCTACTGTTTCTGTGTCCTGACTTTCTACTGCCGGTGCATCCGCTTCCGCCTGACCGGAAGTACTGCCACAGCCTGTCAATATACCTGTGAGCATGCTCACTGCCAACACTGTACATAACCACTTTTTCATGGTTCCTTACCTGCCTTTCTTACCAGTTTTTCTTTTCTTTTGCACTATCATGGTTCTTTTTTCTTTCTTCCACCATCTTCACGAACCACTCTACCATATTTGGATCCTGATGAGAGAAGAATGCGCTTTCTGCTTTATCCAGCTCTGCGATCTTCTGCATATCGTCCTCTGACAAAGTAAAATCAAAGACGTTAAAGTTCTCTTCCATTCTTTCTATATGTGTGGATTTCGGAATCACTACAACGCCTCTCTGGATATGCCAGCGCAGCATCACCTGTGCAGGTGTTTTTCCATACTTCTTTGCGATCTCTGCAATAACCGGATTATCAAATGTACCGCCTCTGCCTTCACCGAAAGGAGCCCATGCTTCCAACTGGATGTCATACTTGTCCGTCCATTCTTTCATTTCCTTCTGCTGATTAAAAATATGTGTCTCTACCTGATTGATCATCGGTTTGATCCGGTTAAAGGATGCAAAATCAACCATTCTGTCTACATAAAAATTGGAAATACCGATTGCTCTGATCTTACCTGCTTCGTACAGTTCTTCCAGTGCACGATAAGCACCGTATGCATCTGAAAATGGCTGATGTAAAAGTACCAGATCCAGATAATCCGTTTTCAATTTTCTCATGGATTCCAAGACAGATGCTTTTGCCTGCTCGTATCCATAGTGTTCTACCCATACCTTTGTTGTCAGGAAGATCTCTTCTCTCGGAATACCGGATTCTGCGATCGCTTCTCCAACTTCTTCTTCATTAAAATAGCTCTGCGCTGTATCGATCGCTCTGTATCCTACCTTTAAAGCATCCAGAACACATCTTTTGCACTCCTCTTTGATTACCTGATAAACACCATAGCCTAAAATCGGCATTTTTACACCATTGTTCAAAGTTACATATTCCATTGTTTTTTCCTCCTTACTTGCTATTGCTTACTTTTTATGATACGATCGTATCAGTCGGTAGTAGCTACCGGTCAAGTGTTTTTTTTGCGAAAATAATGTGAACTTGGCAGAAACATTCTGCTTCTGATCCTATCACAGAAAGGAGCAATCGCATGTATTCTATGAAAGAAGCCTGCCAGCAGACAGGAATGACTTATGAAAACCTGAAATTTTACTGTAATGAGGGACTTGTTCCGAATGTAAAACGGGACAGCCGCAATTACCGCATCTTTGATGAGCATGATATTAAGTGGATCAACAGCCTGAATTGTCTGAAGGGCTGTGGCATGAGTATCACAGAAATGAAAGAGTACCTTGCGCTTTGCCTGCAGGGTGAAAGTTCTATCCCCAAACGCAAAGTGATTCTCGAAAAGAAAAAAGAAGCCCTGCTTGCTTCTATCGAAGAACTGCAGAAATCAATCGCTTATATAGACTGGAAGCAGAACTTCTATGATGATGTTTTATCGGGCAGGACAGCATACTACAGCAATCTTGTACCGGAGCTTATGAAAGATTCCGAATAAATTGTAAAAAGCGGTTTCCATCAGGAAGCCGCTTTTGCATATTCCGTTAATTTCTGTTTTGCAGCCGGTGTCAGATGCTTCGGCACATGGATCTGTATGACTGCATATTCGTCCCCTTTCCGGGACGGATTTTTCATGGACACGATCCCTTTTCCCTTCAGCCTGATCTTTGTACCGGACTGTGTACCTTCTTTGATCTTACAGCTTACTTTACCGGTCAGTGTCGGTACGATCGCCTCGCCGCCGAGAACCGCTGTTTCAAAAGGAATCTCCACTGTTGTATAGAGATCCGTTCCTTTTCGTTCAAATCCGGGCTTACTCTGCACAGTAACCTCAAGGAGCATATTTCCTGCCTGTCCGCCGTTCTGACCGGGCATTCCTTTTCCACGCAGACGGATCTTCTGTCCGGAATCGATTCCTGCGGGAATGTGTACTTTCAGTGACTGCTGTGATCCGTCCGGCGAGCGGAAACTGATCACTTTATCCGCACCAAGTGCAGCCTCCTCAAAAGTAACATCCACCTTTGCCAGGACATCTTCGCCTTCTCTGCTGCGCCTTGCACGTCCTCTGCCTCCAAAGATGTTTTCTTCCTGATCTGCGCCACCGAAGTGGAAACCGCCATAGCCTTTTCCCTGTCCGAAAATGCCGTCAAAAATATCATCCAGATCTTCGCCGGTATAATGGAATTCCTGATATCCACCGGGGCCGCCTCCAAAGTGGAAAGAACCACCTGCAAAGCCGGAACCTGCCTGCTGCCCATATCCACCGGCGCCAGTGCCTCCACCTTCTTCAAAAGCCGCATGCCCGAACTGATCGTACAATTTCTTCTTTTCTTTATCACTTAATACATTATAGGCTTCCGTGACTTCCTTAAATTTTTCCTCCGCAGCCGGATTATCCTTATTCATATCCGGATGGTATTTTTTTGCCATTTTTCTGTAGGCTTTTTTAATGGAAGCATCATCTGCATTTCTGTCAATTCCAAGCACTTCATAATAATCACGCTTGCCAGCCATTCTTTTCACCTTCTTTTCCGTTTACTTCTCATCATTCTAAAATACTGATCGGATTTTTCGTTATACGTAAACGCCCCGGATCACTCCGGGGCGTTCGTTGTTATCCTTCGATCGCAACGTATTTCTTTTCTTCAACAGACTTTTCCGGTTCTTTCGGAATGAAGAGTTTCAAAATACCATGCTGGAAGGAAGCCTTGATATCATCCTGACTGATTCCTTCCCCTACATAGAAGCTACGTTCACAAGCACCTGCATAACGCTCACGGCGGATGTATTTGCCGGACTTCTTATCCTTTTCATCCTCATCAAGACCTCTTGCTGCGCTGATGGTCAGATAACCGTTCTCAACGCTTGCTTTGATCTCATCTTTCTTAAATCCCGGAAGATCCATCTCAAGCTCATATCCGTTTTCTACTTCTTTTACATCTGTACTCATCACATTTTTAGCTCTGTGTCCGTACAGCTTTTTCTGCATATCCTTGAACTCCTTCTCATCAAACCAAGGATCTGTAAAGAAATCTCCAAACATATCATTTCCAAAAATACTAGGCATCAACATAAGTCATCCATCCTTTCTATTCTTAAAACTATTTGTTTTGATGTCAAATCAGAACCGGAAGCTTTAGGAACTTTTCTTTCTTTTGTTCCCCTTCCTTTGTTCTATAACTGTTATAGCACCTAGTATTAGCACTGTCAAGAGGTGAGTGCTAATTTTTTGTGAAAATTTTGTGAACACTACGAGCTGTGCATGACGTTTCCTGTCCACCATCATCCGGTCCTTATATTGCTTTTTTGTGCAGTATATGCTACCCTTAGATTTATCTTGTAAAGAGGGAGTTTAATTATAATGAATCATTCAAATGACAAAAAAAGAAGCACTTTTTCCGGGAAAATCGGTTTTGTACTGTCCGCAGCAGGCGCATCCGTCGGGCTTGGAAACATCTGGCGTTTTCCCTATCTGGCTGCGAAATACGGTGGCGGTATTTTTCTGCTGATCTATATTCTGCTGGCACTCACCTTCGGTTATACGATGATCGTAGCGGAAAGCTCTCTTGGCCGTATGACGCGGCGGAGCCCTGTCGGTGCTTTCCAGTCTTTTGGCAAAACACGCCTTCGCTCCTGTGGCGGCTGGCTCAATGCCATCATCCCACTTCTGATCGTTCCTTATTATTCAGTAATCGGTGGATGGGTCATTAAATATCTGTTCAGTTATCTGACCGGAAGCGGGCAGAAGCTTGCAGAGGACGGTTATTTTTCTTCATTTATTTCGGATGGTGTATCTACAGAAATCTGTTTTATCCTGTTTGCTTTCTTTACACTTGCGATCATCTTTGCAGGTGTACGCAACGGCATTGAACGTGTCTCCAAATTTATGATGCCTGTACTTGTTATTTTATCTGTCATCATTACGGTTTATTCCGTTACAAGACCCGGAGCACTCAAAGGTGTTTCCTATTTTCTTGTACCCAATATCCGCAATTTTTCCTGGATGACCGTTGTAACGGCCATGGGACAGATGTTTTATTCTCTTTCTATTTCAATGGGTATTCTGATCACATTTGGTTCTTATATGAAAAAAGACGTTTCTATCGAAGAATCTACAGAGCATGTAGAGATATTTGATACGGCGATCGCCATGATCGCCGGACTGATGATCATTCCTGCGGTATTTGCTTTTTCGGGCGGAGAACCGGATACGCTGCAGGCAGGTCCTTCCCTGATGTTCATTACACTGCCAAAGGTATTTGCCAGCATGGGGTTTGGCTCCGCTGCAGGTGTTTTATTCTTTCTGCTTGTGCTCTTTGCCGCAATCACCAGCTCCATTGCACTGACAGAGAGTGTTGTATCCACTTTTGAAGATGAATTTGGCTGGTCCAGAAAAAAAGGAACCGTTTTACTTGGCATTATCATGCTGCTGCTTGGCAGTCTTTCCTGCCTTGGCTATGGTCCGCTCAGCAGTGTAAAGATCCTTGGCATGCAGTTCCTTGATTTCTTTGATTTTCTGACAAACTCCGTCATGATGCCAATCGCGGCAGTCACAACCTGTCTCTTTATTACAAAGGTTGTCGGGCTGAAACGCATCGAAGAAGAGGTAACAGAAAACGGCGGAAAATTCCACCGCAAAAAAGTATTTTATGTCATGATCCAGTATCTGTGTCCGATCTTTGCTGTGATCATTTTGATCAGCTCCATTGCCAATGCATTTGGCTGGATCTCCATGTAAGAAAAAAGCTGTGTCCTGTCTTATTCAGAAGGGCGCAGCTTTTTTCTCCGTTTTCTTGTGCTTCTGCGTGGTTTCTGGTGATTTGCTGCCCGGAAGGCATTGATCTCTTCGAGTATGGTCGTATAGTCCCGCTCAAACAATTCCTGACTGATCAACTGCTGCAAAACGGGCGCAGGCACCTTCTCGATGATCTTTTCCCTGACAAATGCTTTGCTGCGCTCTTTATAGGCCGGCATCTGTGTCTGCTGCTGAATATGCACAAGCTCAGGACGCCACAAAAGCTCCAGTTTTTTTCCCATCTCCATTTTAATATTCAGATGCGGTTTCCGCAGTACATAAAAATCGATTTCCTCGTCCACCGGCTCTACCGTGATGATCCCCCAATGCGCCGGTACATGCTCCTCAATGTGCGCTGCATGGGTGGAACCGACCACTACATAATTATAATCGAAATACCTGTCATAGTCCTTTGTCTGCCCGGCAAGTCGTGCATAGGTATCCGCATCACTCTTGATCTCGATCCCCACAACGCCATCGGGCAGCACCATGATAATATCCGCACGCGACTTTGTAATGCGGATCTCCTCTAAGATCCGCATCTTTCCGTACTGCTGCTCCAGAAAGGAAAACAGCGGTTCTCTGATATCCTTATCGTAAAGTATGATGTTCTCTTGCATATTTTTCCTTTGTAGCCATACCACCTCTGATGTGACGCTCCGACTTGTTGACGTCAAGCACCTTTCTTGCTTCCCCTGCAAGTGCGTGGTTAATGGCGGGCAACCTTTCTGTTACATCCTTATGTACCGTGGATTTGCTCACGCCGAACGCTTTGGCTGTCTGTCTGACGGTTGCATTGTGCTCCACGATATAATTTGCAATACTGATCGCTCTTTCTTCAATATATTCTTTCAAAGGAAATCCCCTTAAACTTTTTTACAGTTTATGCGTAGGATTTCACAAGTATGTCTCAGATCCGGCTCTTTGGCATCACTTTCCGAAACTGCACAATAAAGTAGGCAATCTCCGCGATCGCAGTCAGCGTCCAGGAGAACGGATACAGCAGATACAAGGATGGGATCGTATGGAAATTGGCAAATATCGTATATACCCAGATGATACGGAATACACAGGAGCCCAGCATGACGATGATCATCGGGCCTATGCTCTTTCCCAGCCCGCGGGAGGCTGCAATGGTGCAATCCATAAAGGCGGAAATGCTGTATGCAAATGCCATGATCTTAATCCGCTCCATGCCCGCATCGATCACCGCACGGTCAGTCGCAAACGCCCGCAGGAAATATCTGCCGCCAAAGAACAGACATGCACCAAGGAAAAGTCCGATCAGGAAGGAGTAAGTCAGTGCTACCAGATAGCTTTTCTTCATCCGTTCCCTGTTGCCTGCACCGCGGTTCTGGCTCACAAAGCTGGCGCAGCCCGTGTAAAAGGCAGACATGACATTGAAGATGATTGCATCTGCATTCGTTGCTGCTGCATTGCCCGAAACCATGATCGTGTAGAAATAGTTGACACCGCGCTGTACAAATAAGTTAGCCAGTGCAAATATTGCATTCTGCATTCCCGTCGGAATACCCATGAGTAAAATGCCCTTTGCCACATCCTGATGGAACTGTATTTTGGAAATCTGCAGTCTGCAGACATCCCTGCGTTTTAAAAGATTGCGCATCACAAGCAGCATGGAAACATACTGCGCAATCGCACTTGCAATGGCTACACCCGCCGCTGCCAGATGAAAGCCGATGACAAAGATCAGGTTTAAAATAATATTCAGTACACCGGCGACCGCCAGATAGATCAATGGGCTCTTCGTATCTCCCTTTGCACTCAGCACGCCATTACCGAAGTTGTAAACAGCCATGGCGGGCATACCCAGCGCGTAAATCTTCAGATACAGAACCGCCGCATCGATCAGATCGCTTTTTGTATGCAGTGCCTGCAGCATCGGATGTGCAAACAGAATACAGAAAACACCGATCATAATACCGATCGCCGCACAGATCAAAAATGCTGTATGGATTGTCTTTTCTACCGTTTTATCATCCTTTGCTCCAAGTCCGAGTGCCACCTGTACATTGACACCGCTTCCCATTCCGATCAGAAAGCCGGTAAATAATGTTACAAGTATGGTCGTCGATCCGACTGCCCCCAGTGCTCTGTAATCCGCAAACTGCCCTACAACCGCCACATCGCTTAAATTGAACATAACCTCCAGAAGCTGTGCCAGTACCAGAGGCATACTGAACAGAAATATATTTTTCCACAGGCTTCCCTGTGTCATATCCAATGTCCTCGTCTTTTGCTTTTCCATTTCTTCTTACTTCCATATCATGTGCTAATCCAGCAGCACCATCTTGAGCCATCCGAAAAATTCCCGCAGCATATTATTGGCAAGATATTTTCCCGACGAAGGAGCTGCAATTCCAACTGCCTGCACCAGCCCCTGCCTTTTTGCGATCTGCATGGCACGATATAAATGAAAATTATTTGTGACAACACCCAAAGAAGCACCCTCCGGAATCAGCTTCCTGGAAAACTCCATATTCTGCTGCGTTGTTTTCGACTGATCTTCCAGCAGAATTCTTTCTGCCGCAATCCCATTCTGCTCCAGATACCGAGCCATTCCTTCTGCTTCCGTCATCGGCTCATTATAGCCCTGCCCGCCCGAAACAATGCAGATCGTCTCCGGATTTTCCTTTAGATAGCCGATCGCAGTATCCAGTCTGTACTGCAGCACCAGACTCGGTCCGTCTGCATATACCTGCGATCCTAACACAAGCAGATAAGAAAGTCCCTTTTCTCCTTTTTCATGAAAGCTGCCAAGGATCATCCCTTCCACAACAAGGAAAAGGATCACGCCTGCTGCCAGCAGACCTCCAAACACGATGCGCCATATACATGGAAGTCTCTGCAGCACACCTTTTCGCAGCAGGGTTCCCACAATAAGCAGGCAGATACCACCCAGGATCCACACCATAAAAAATGCAGTTCCTGAGCCTGCTGCCCTGACAAAAATACCGTATACGATACAAATGATGGCAAGTATGGAACATACCGCCATCATAATCTTTCCTTTTTTCATATTGTCTGCCTCCATCCGAAATACCAGACCGTTATTTCCCGGTTTCTGTTCCGGCAAGTACAAATTCTACTTCGCCCTTCAAATACAACTCTTTTCGCTTGTCCAATGGGAGCGTATCTGCCATCGTATAATCCAGCTGCCATGCAAAATCACCCGGCTCACTGACTTCTTCCTGCTCTTTGGATGCCATATTCCATTCTTTTCTGCGTTTTTCCGCTTCTTCCCTTGTAATAAGCTCCCGCAGCTGCACCTCATGATTTTCCACCGGTATGTAGGCCACTTTATCTTTCCGGTAAACACTGCGCAGCACATAATATCCGAGCTCCTGTTTATTTTTTGTTGCAAGACGGGCAATGTCTTCTATAAAACATACACCCATCTCTTCATCATAGATATAAGTCTTTTTTTCAAACATCTATTTCCCTCTGTTATGTAACAAACTCTCTGATTCCCGCGTCTTCCGTATCCCATTTTCCACTCTACGATACGCGTCTGACTGATAAAATGGTACGATAGGTCGCATAACCATATGTAATGCCGGTTCTTTCCGTGCTGGCATGTACAATCTGTCCATTCCCCAGATATAAAGCAACATGTCCTGCATAGCAGATGATATCACCCGGCTGTGCATTGGCATAAGAGACTTCTGTTCCACAGCTTCTCTGGCTGTAGGAATCACGCGGCAGCGAAATACCGAAGTGCGCATAAACAGCCTGCGTAAAACCGGAGCAGTCTGTTCCGTTTGTCAGGGAAGTACCACCGAACTTATACGGATTGCCAACGAAATTGCACGCATAATTTGCAGCCTGCTGCCCGACACCGGAGCCCCCGGTCACAGCTCCCGCACCTGCATTCATGCTGTCTGTTCCCTTGCCGGTATTTCCGGTATCTACCGTTCCCGGATCTGTCGTCTGCGCATCATCACCTGTATCCACCTGCGCGGGATCGCCTCCTGTGGTCTGCTGCGCCCCGTTTCCTGTATCTATAGTCTGTGTCTGGTTTGCCTGCTGCTGCTGTTTTCTTTCCTGTTCCTGTTTCTTTCTTGCTTCTTCTTCCTTTTTCTTCTTTGCAGCAGCCTCTTCCTCCAGCTTTTTGATCTGTGCTGTCTGGTCTTCCAGCTGCTGCTTGTAAGAAGCAGCTTTTTTCTTAGCAGATGCAAGCTGTGCATCAAAATTGGCTACCGTCTTTTTCTGCTCATCCACCAGTGTCTGCAATGCAGCTTCTTCCTGCTGCAGTTCATAATTGGATGCTTCCAGATCCGCTTCTTCATCCTCCAGTCTGCCTTTCAGCTCCGCTACCTGATTTTTGCTTTCCACATAACCGGCCAAAAGCTGCTTATCGTATTCATACAGACTTTCAATGTAATCTGCCTTGTTTACCATATCCGCATAATTCTGCGATTCCAAAAGCACCTGCAGATAAGCACTGTCTCCCTGCTCATACATAAACTGGATCCGTTTTTTCATGGAAGCATACTGATCCTCTTCTTTTTTCCGGGCATCCTCATAATCTTTTTTTGCCTGCTCGATCTCTTTTTCCTTCACTGCGATCTCATCCTGACAGATATCAATACTGGTCAGGATGTCCACAAGCTGATCGCTGAGCTGATCCAGTTCCTCCTGCGCCTGTGCCTGATCGCTCTGGATCGCCGTGATCTGCTGGTTCACACTGTTCAGATTATTCTGGGTCTTCTGTTGTTCTTTTTTTACACCCGAAATAGTAGTTGCCCTGACGGGAACTACTATTTCCATAAGCATTATAAAACTAAGCAGGATACAGCATACTCTCTTTTGCATCTTTTCACCAATTTTCTATGAATATTTATTCTTCTGTTTCAGCTTCAATCTCCGTTCCAGCGATATCTGTCACTGCAGCATCTTCTCCCGAAACGCTTTCTTCTTCCTGCAGTTCTTCTTCCACATCTTCCTCTGCGGTATCCGCTGCTGCAGAATCCGTCTCTGTAATGGAAATCGGATCATTTTCTACGATTGTTACCTGATCGATCAGATATTCGTTTACCTTGTCGGAAAGTACATAATCATAATAAGCACCCTGTCCGATGGCAGAAAGAAGTGCATCCGCAGAATCATATCCGTAATCACTGTATTCTGTTTCAGCCGCTGCCTTGACATCATCATCTGAAAGACTGATGCCAGCCTTCTTTGCGATCGCTGCGATTGCCAGCTTCTCTTTTGCGGATTCTGCAGCAGATTCCGCTGTCTGCTTTTCGTATTCTTCTTCTGTCAGCCCCATATAATTTGTAATAAAGGTTGCCAGATCTACCTTGTAATAATCTGCATAGGACTGTGCATTTGCAGCAATACGTGTCTTGATATCATCCACAAGCTCCTGCGGTGCATCGGATACTTCACAGGTCGCATAAACCGCATTCCATACAGCACTCTTCTTTGCGTCACTGTTTTTTTCATCACAGGCGTTTTTCAGATAGTCTTCCACATTCTGTCTGCAGGCATCAACCGTATCATATCCCAGATTCAGGCTTGCGATCAGTGCATCATTGATCTCCGGCAGCTTTCCTTCGTCAATGGAATTGATCTTTACTTCAAAAACGACTGCAGCGCCTGCCAGATCCGCATTGGAATAGTTTTCCGGGAATGTCAGATCCAGATTCACTGTTTCTCCTACCGCATGTCCGATCAGTCCGTCTTCAAATCCATCGATAAATCTGCCGGAACCAATCTTCAGATGCACCCCCTGTGCTGTACCGCCGTCAAATGCAACCCCATCCTTTGTTCCCGTGTAGTCGATGTTGACTGTATCTCCTGTTTCTACGGTCTGCTTGTCTGTTGCTGTATAGTCATAAGCATCCATATACTCCACATAGTAATTGATCTCTTTGTCAAACTGGGCATCCACATCTGCATCGGTGTAAGTGTAAACATCTGTATTAACCGTAATACCTTCATAATCACCAAGCTTCACATAATCATCCGGATCATAGTCCTTTGTAGAAATGATTCCGTTTCCGGAAACCTCCGTTGTATCCTGGCTCTGTCCTTCTTCCTTAGAAGAACCACAGGCGGTCAAAGCTGTCACCATACAGGCTGCCAGCATGAGTGTTAAAATTTTCTTTTTCATAATTTTTCTCCTTTTCTGCACTACGCAGTTATTATTTTATCACATTTTGAGAATCGGGGAAACTCTACACCAAAAATTCATAAAGAATTCATATCTTACACGGGGCTATTGCGCTGAAAGCAAAAGAATGTTACAATATTTTCTAGTTTTTAGCACCCTAAGGAGGATAAGATGAGCACATTTAGTATTGTACTTCTGGTCATTCTTGCGGTTCTGATCATAGTCATCGCTGTTCTCTATTTTCTGGGCAAAAAAGCGCAGAAAAAACAGGCAGCGCAGCAGGAGCAGATGGAAGCTGCCAAGCAGACCGTTTCCATGCTGATCATTGATAAGAAGCGTATGAAGATTAAAGATTCAGGGCTCCCACAGATGGTGATCGATCAGACCCCCAAGCTTATGCGCGGCTCCAAACTGCCGATCGTAAAAGCCAAGATTGGTCCACAGATCATGTCACTTGTATGTGATGAAAAGATTTTCGACAAGGTTCCGGTCAAGAAAGAGGTAAAAGCATCAGTCAGCGGTATTTACATTCTTGATGTGAAAGGACTCCGTGGAAACAAGCAGGCTGAGCCACCGAAGAAGCAGGGCGTATTCAAACGTGCCTGGGCCAAGGCAAAAGAAAAAGCCGGCGTGAAACCGGTGAAATAAAAAAGCTAAAATAAATGGGATATATGATATCATATATCCCATTTATCTTTTCATGTTCAATTTGAATTAAGCGTTTACTAAATCCTTTAAAGCCTTGCCAGCTTTGAACTTAGGAGCTTTAGAAGCAGCGATCTTCATAACTTCACCGCTCTGAGGATTTCTTCCTTCTCTTGCAGCTCTTTCAGATACTTCGAAAGTACCGAAACCAACTAACTGAACCTTTCCACCATTCTTTAATTCGTCAGAAACAACATCTGTGAATGCCTTTAAAGCTGCTTCTGCGTCTTTCTTAGATAATCCAGCCTGTTCAGCCATAGCTGCTACTAATTCTGCTTTGTTCATTTGAACTCCTCCTCCTACTGAGTATTGTTTTTTGTTTCATTTGACTTTTCTCTCAGAAAATGCCTAATACTATTTATATCCTTTTTTAGATTCTTTGTCAAGGCGAAAATGCCCTTTTTCAGCCATTTCCAAAGATTTTACAAGCTGAGGAGCCGGTCAAGTATCCGCACCAGTTTTTTCCTCCGTTTTTTGCGGCGCAGATCCTCCTGATACGTCATCTGTTGTTTTTCCCATGCCTTGATCTGCCCCCACTCCTTCAAAGGCTGTCCGTCCGATGCGGTGACTGTCTCGCCAAACACATGCGGATGACGGCGTATCATTTTCCGGCTGATATCCTCCACCACATCTTCGACCGTAAAATATCCTTCTTCTTCTGCCAGCCTGGACTGCAGCATCACCTGCAGAAGCAGATCTCCCAATTCTTCCCGCAGTCCGTCCGGATTCTGCTCCCTTTCCAGAAGCCCGATCGCATCTACTGTTTCTGCCGCTTCCTCCAGTACACAGATCCGCATACTGCCATGTGTCTGCTTCCTGTCCCATGGGCAGCCATCCTCCGAACGGAGTGCTGCCACGATCTCCTTAAGATCCTCAAAATCTCTTTTTCCCTTATCTAAATAGTCCGGTCGTTCCTTCAGCATATCCTTCTCCTTTTTCTCTATGCATGCTCCGTTCTCATTGCATACCCGCCAGTGCAGCCTCCGCCGCAGCTGCTGATGCATCTATCGCCGCAGTGGATGACTCCAACTCAGAGAAAGAATAGTGTACATCCTTCTCACTGCCATCCACCTGCAGGGAATAGCTTCTGGTGATATAACCGCTTTTTCGGATGGATACCGTATAAGAACCGCTCTTTTTATCAAAGCTGGTCGGAATCAGGCCGATGTATTTACCGTCCACATACAGCTCTCCGCCCTGTGGTGCATCAATATAAACCTGATAGCCGCTGCTGCTTGCAGTAACGGTATTACTGCTGACAGAAGAGGCATCTGTATCATCGGATCCTGCTTCCATCTCGATATTGATATTTGCCATTTCGTCTCCGACCTTGATATATTGTGTGATCGTCTTATATCCTTCTGCTTTGCAGGTCATCTGGTGGATCCCATACGGCAGATATACGACTTCGCTGTAATCCGTATCCGTTCCGTCGATCGTCAGATATGCCGATGACGGAGAAATGGTAAATACGATCCCGCCCTTTTTATTCTCTTCTACCTGGGCAAGATCCGATACATCAACCTGCACTTCCTCATTTGCCTGTACTTCCACCTGCTTTGTTCCCACATTACTGCCATGGGAGATCAACATATCATAACTGCCCTCCGGGATGACCAGCAGCATGTCCTTTTCCACTTTTTTAATGATGGATTGTCCAAATTCCACCCATCCGCCTTCAAAAGCTTCTGCCCCAAGCAGTCTGACATAACCGTGACCGTTTGTGATCACAATACTTTCTATGCTATGGTCAACACGTGTTACTCGCAGCGTATCCACAGTATTGATATCCATCAGCGTCAGAACCTTTCCCTGCGATAACACCGCGCAGCCATCGGGAAGTGTATATTGCTCACCGCCGATCTCCATAGTATGTGCTGCATGATTGATACTGAAATTCCTGACCTGCTCTGTCACCGCTGCTGTATCATCCAGCCAGATATTTTTGCACTTTTTAGTATCCTTCTGAAACGTAACCTGTACCAGATCACCGCTCTGCAGCTGTCCTGCGACAAGTTCCTCTCCATGCCGGCTCTTGATCCCTGTTGCATGATCATAGCTGAGCGTATAGCTCTTTTGTACCGTACTGTTCCAGAAGGTGATATAGCCGCCTTCCTGATCCACTTTTTCTACCACCGCCGTATCCAGACTGTCTGCCAGATCTGCATAAGCATTATCCGCACTGACAGCCTCCGTTGTCACCTGCTCTGTTGTTCCTGTCTGCGTAGCTGCGTTTCCACAGCCGCAAAGCAAGAAAAGCAGCAGGATACTTGCTGCTTTTTGTATTTTTTTCATCGCTTGTTCCTCTTGCATTCTGATACTGTTTATATTCCATGTCATGCGCAGCTCCACACGACGCACTTCTCTGTCTGTGTCTGCGCGATTACAGTATAGCACATTTTATCTGCACCTTTCCAGCCATTTGTTCAGGAACAGCTGCCTTTCCTCCTCCCGTTGTTCAAAGGTAACCAGTTTTTCCTTCTGTCTGTGCGGCGGAAGTGATTTTCTTCTGTTCAGATACCCATTGGCAACTTTCCAGAATTTTTCAGGATAGAGAAATCTTGCATACAAATAACAATATTCCGCATGCTCCACCGGCGTTATTGCCGCATAAGATTCTATCATTTGATCCGCCAGCGCTACTGACCAATGATTTTTCTCCAATATCTTCCGCATAAAGAAATACACATCTTTCATCTGCAGATGTGCCCCCAGCTTTTCAAAATTGCGGAAAGTCATTACTTTTCCCTGCAGCATGATAATATTATGCTGGTTCATGTCCCCATGCACATACATTTCTTCCGTCAGTTGTTTCCGTTCCAAAGCCTGCAGACATGCTGCATCCAGAAAAGACTGCGCCAGCTTGGTCTGCTGCCAGTAACGCTCGTAAGCCCGCAAAAACATAAGTGTAAATTCATCCTTTCTGGAAAGACGCCGCATGAAATTGCGCGCTCTTACAAGCTCCGCATCTTTGCGTTTAAAATCATCCAGAAGCCGGTCAGCCTGATAGGGCTGCTGGGTCTGCAAATGCCGCATAGCCATATGCAGCTTTGCCATACACTGCATGGCTTCTATGCACTGCCGCTCCTGCAAAACATTACATTCAAATCCATCCAGATATTGTTTTGCAATGTAATTCTGTCCCTCATAATCGCTGCAGTATAGCTCTCCCTCCGTGGTTGGCAGAATATGATCCAGCTTTCCGTCAAATTTCTGCGCGATCTGTTCCATCTTTTCGCGTACAAAAAGAAGACGATCCACTGATCCCGCATACTCCGTCAATGCAATCTCGCCATGTGGCGTTGTCGCAATGAGCATGCCCCGTCCCTTTCTCGTCTTCTCTATTTCCAGATCATATTTTTCAAATAATGTAACCGCTCTGTCGTTCACGCTTTTTCCCTCCATAAGACGATGCTGTGCATCTGCCCTTACCTATCTTATGAAGGCGGTATTTAAAAAATGCCCTTTGAAACAATATCCAGCAGTTTTTCTTTCGTATTGAGCTGCGGCTCCTCCAGTACCCTGTCCAAAAGATCCGAAAGTGTCTGCCCGACCGCAGGCCCCGGTGTGATACCGGCGGCGATCAGATCCTTGCCGGATACGGCAAGCTGTTTTAAAGAAAAGCAGTTGTCCGCCGCCTTGATCTCTTCATAAACCTCACGCAGCCTGACAAGCTCCTCCAGTTTTTCTTCTCTCCGGCAGGTGCTCTGTGCCATGACATCCGCATGCTTTACTTCCAGTAAGAGCAGGAAGATCTCCTCTCCGAGATCACAAAGGGCTCTTCTGACATATTTTGCATGCGGTATGATCTTTCTGTCATGATTTTTTACAAGCTTCGTTACTTTCCCGATCGTGTCATTATCAAATTTCAGTCGCTGCAGGATCTCCTTTGCCATTTTTGCGGATAGCTCCGCATGACCGTGGAAATGATCGATCCCTTCCGCATCTGTTGTCTTTTTAGCGGGTTTTCCCATATCATGAAACAGCATTGTAAGGCGCAGTACCTTATCCGCCGGTACTTCTTCCATGGCACGTATCGTATGCATCCCTACAGAATAAAGGTGATGTGGGTTATTCTGCTCCGTCTCCATCATCCTGTCAAATTCGGGCAGGATCACCTTTGTAATACCTGTTTCATACAGTATCTTCATATGCCCCGGATGGTCGCTGACAAGCAGTTTGACAAGCTCCACCTGGATCCGCTCCGCACTGATCTTTGTCAGCGTATCTGACAGGCGGCACATTGCAGCTTCTGTTTCTTCTTCGATCGTATAGCCCAGCTGCGCTGCAAACCGGACTGCCCGCATGATCCTGAGCGCATCCTCCGAAAAACGCTTCTCCGGTTCCCCGACTGCGCGGATCACACCTTTTTGCAGATCCTGCTGCCCTTCAAAGGCATCCACCAGTCCCCTGCTGTCATTATACGCCATGGCATTGATCGTAAAATCACGTCTTTTCAGATCTTCGATCAGACTCGGAGTAAATACCACCTGCTTCGGATGTCTGCCGTCCTCATATTCGCCGTCGATCCGATAAGTTGTCACCTCATAACCGACATGGTGACACATGACCGTAACCGTCCCATGCTTGATCCCTGTATCGATCGTATGTGGAAAAAGCGCCTTTACCTGCTCCGGTAATGCGCTTGTCGTAATATCCCAGTCATTGGGTGTTCTCGAAAGCAGGCTGTCTCTGATACAGCCGCCTACTGCGAATGCTTCAAATCCTGCTTTTTCAATTTTATGGATAATAAATGCCACATCCTGTGGTAATGCGATCATATGCTTTCCTTTTCTATAATTCCAGTGTATGTCCGTTCTCCTTCAGCCACTTTCGCTGCTGTTTATAATCGGGCATCAGCGATTCCACAAGTGCCCAGAACCGCGGTGAATGGTTCATCTCCCTGAGGTGACAGATTTCATGCACCACGACATAATCAAGCACCTTCGGCGGTGCCAGCATCAGCTTCCAGTTAAAAGACAACGTCTTATTGGATGAACAGCTTCCCCACCTTGTTTTCTGACCGGCAATACGGATCCTGTCATAGGAAACGCCCAGAAGATAAGCATAATACGCTGCTCTTTTGGGAAAATACTCTTTTGCCGCTTCTCTGTAACGTTTTTCCAGTGCGCTTCTCTGCTCCGGCGTATAACGACTGTCTCTTTGCGCCTCTTTTTTCTGCGCTTCCTCAAGTCTTTGCCGCTGCATCAGCACCTTTTCGATGATCCAGCCACGTTTTTCTTCTGCCATTCGGGCTGCATCCCTTACGCTTCCCGAAAGTGGCAGATGCAGCATCACTTCGCCCGTCGCTTCTATCGAAATACCATAGCTTCTGCGGTCAGACCATTTCAGCGTACACACGATATCTTCCTTGTGCGGATATGGCTCACGCAAGTGATAATGCAGTGTATATGTCTGTTTCAGATCCTTCATATTTTACCATCTCCCGGCTTATACGCTCTTTACGCAAATGCCGTTACCTCATTCCTTCTGCTTGGCATATCATGTCATTTTTGGGGCGGGTTACTTTGCGCCCGTGCACGCTTGTACATCTCATCATACTGCCTGTACATTTTCTGGACGCCGTTCTCCAGCAGATAATAATGCATGATGTATGGAACAAGCAATACAAGCAGTGCAATAAACAGGACCACAAGCCCCGGCTGAAACGCAAATACCAATGCAAAAAAAGTAGCAAATGCTAACAGTGCAAAGGTCAGTGTCACCAGAAGGTGCACAAGCCGCTCATGCATAAAGAAAGTTAGCTGCAGCTTATGCTCCTCCATGATCTTTTCATAATCTTCTTCATTTTTGCCTGCATCATCCGCTAAAAGCTGATCAATGTAAGCCATATAATTTAAAATCCGCTCTTTCACAAAACCGCCTCCCGGCCAAATACCACACGATGTATGCTATGATCCACCCTGCAGCACAAAGGTATGCCCTCCCGCATTCCATCATTATTTTACAAGTCGTGCTGTTTCTCTTGCAATAGCAAGCTCTTCATCCGTCGGTACAACATATACCTTTGTTGTGCTGTCCGGTGTAGAGATCTCTACTTCTTCGCCACGCTTCTTGTTTGCTTCTGCATTTATAGTTACCCCAAGATAACCTAAGTAGCTGCAGACCTCAGCTCTGGCATCCACATTGTTTTCACCGACACCGGCTGTAAAAGCGATCACATCAACACCGTTCATGGCTGCTGCATAAGCACCTACATATTTTGCGACATGATATGCCCATGTCTTCAGTGCGATATCTGCCTTTTCATTGCCGTCCGCTGCTGCCTGTGCCAGATCACGGAAATCGCTTGAAACACCGCCTGACAGACCAAGTACACCTGACTTCTTATTACAGATGTTAATGATCTCATCGGCTGTTTTTCCTTCTTTATCTGCCAGAAAACTTACGATCGCCGGATCAATGTCACCACTTCTTGTACCCATGATCAGACCTTCAAGTGGTGTCAGACCCATGGAAGTATCCACACATTTTCCGTTCTTTACTGCTGAAACAGATGCACCATTTCCCAGATGGCAAACGATGATCTTCAGATCTTCACGTTTCCTGCCCATGATCTCTGCCACACGGTTGCTGACAAAATCATGGCTTGTACCATGGAAGCCATAGCGTCTTACTTTGTATTTTTCATAATATTCATATGGAAGACCGTATAAATAGGCTTTCTTAGGCATTGTCTGGTGGAAAGCAGTATCAAAAACCGCTACCATCGGTACATCCGGCATAATTTCCTTGCAGGAATTGATACCGATCAGGTTTGCCGGATTGTGAAGCGGTGCCAGATCATTACAATCCTCAATGGCTTTCATGACCTCTGCATCGATCACTACACTGCTTGCAAACTTCTCACCGCCATGTACGATACGGTGTCCGACTGCATCGATCTCTGCCAGAGATTTTACGACGCCAACCTTCTCGTCTGTCAGCTTTTCGATCACTGCCGCAACTGCCTGTGTATGTGTCGGCATTGCGATCTCAGTCTTTACTTTCTCTCCGCCCTTCGGCTGATGTGTAATACAGCTTCCGTCAATTCCGATTCTCTCACAAAGTCCTTTTGCAAGCACTTCTTCGCTTTCGCTGTTGATGAGCTGATATTTCAGTGATGAGCTGCCACAGTTGATGACTAAAATGTTCATTTTTCTATCTCCCTTTTGTTTAGTATGCACGTCCCCAGTAAACCATCTTTGTAGCAGGTTTGCCGCAGCATACGCAGGTATCTGCAATATGTTCCTGCTCAAATGGCATACAACGGCTTGTTACACTCAGTTTTTCCTTGATCGCATCTTCACATGCCTGATCGCCGCACCACATGGCTTTTACAAAACCGGATTTTTCTGCAAAGAGTTTTTCAAACTCTTCCATATTTTTAGCGCTATAAGTATGTGCATCACGATGTGCTCTTGCATGCTCCAGCATATCCTTCTGGATCTGCTCAAGCAGCTCTGCAACCTTTGTTTCCAGATCATCTAAAGAGCACTCGATCTTTTCTCTTGTATCACGGCGGACCAGAACACACTTGTTTGCTTCCATATCCTTTGGACCGATCTCAACACGAACCGGAATACCTCTCATTTCACATTCAGCAAATTTCCAGCCCGGGCTCTTATCTGTATCATCTACCTTCACACGGAAGTTGGATTTCAGACGGTCACGCAGTTCATATGCCTTATCCAGGACACCTTCTGCCTGCTGGCGGATCGGAATGATGCAAACCTGTGTCGGAGCAACTCTCGGTGGAAGCACCAGTCCGTTGTCGTCTCCATGTACCATGATGATCGCGCCGATCAGTCTTGTTGTCATACCCCAGGATGTCTGATGTACATACTGAAGCTGGTTATTTTTATCTGTATACTGGATACCAAAGGCTCTTGCAAAGCCATCACCAAAGTTGTGGCTTGTACCGGACTGCAGCGCTTTTCCATCGTGCATCAGTGCTTCAATTGTATAAGTAGCTGTTGCACCGGCAAATTTTTCCTTATCTGTCTTACGTCCCTTAATGACCGGAATTGCCAGCACCTGCTCACAAAAGTCTGCATATACATTCAGCATCTGGATTGTTCTTGCTTCTGCTTCTTCCTCTGTTGCATGTGCGGTATGGCCTTCCTGCCATAAGAACTCACGGCTTCTCAGGAACGGTCTTGTTTCCTTTTCCCAACGTACAACGGAACACCACTGGTTATATACCTTTGGCAGATCACGATAAGAATGGATCTCATTTTTATAGAAATCACAGAATAAAGTTTCGGATGTCGGTCTGACGCACAGTCTTTCCTGCAGTGGCTGCAGTCCACCATGGGTTACCCATGCAACTTCCGGTGCAAAGCCTTCTACATGATCCTTTTCCTTCTGTAATAAGCTCTCCGGAATAAACATCGGAAGATATACATTTTCTACACCTGTTTCCTTAAATTTCGCATCCAGCTGGCTCTGGATCAGCTCCCAGATCGCATATCCTGCCGGTTTGATCACCATACATCCTTTTACGCTTGTGTAGTCGATCAGTTCTGCTTTCTTTACTACATCTGTGTACCACTGCGCGAAATCCACATCCATCGCAGTGATCGCTTCTACCATTTTCTTGTCTGCCATTTTTCTTTTCCTTTCTTTTTTCCACATTCATAAGGGGTGGTACGCCTCTTCCGTCCCATAGGGACCGGAATTCCGGCGGTACCACCCCACTTAGTGTCTGACACTCTGCTTTTTTACCCATAACGCCGGGCTGCGCCTGCTTTCACAGGAAGCTCCAAGGCAGGTTCCGCTCTGCTGCGTAAGGATCTCTCACCAATGATCCTCTCTCTTTGACGTGCGCTGACCGTACTAATCCTCTTCTCAGCCTGATTAAATCTTTATTCCTCCTGCATTTTGCAGAACAATTCTAAACTGATTTTAGGAAACTGGACGAGCTTTGTCAAGTGCTGGCTTTACATTTTTCAGTTTCTACTACAAGAATGCACGAACATATTCTTACGATCAGTCCAGATAAAGTATGTATTATACATAAAAACCCGGTCATTCCGACCGGGTTTACTTTTACTTAATCACATGTATATGGCATCAATGCTACGTGACGTGCTCTCTTAATAGCAACTGTAAGAGCTCTCTGATGCTTTGCACAGTTTCCTGTGATACGGCGAGGAAGAATCTTTCCTCTTTCAGATACATATCTTTTTAATTTATTGACATCTTTGTAATCGATTGTGTTATCTTTTCCGCAAAATACGCAAACTTTTTTTCTTCTGCGCATGCCGCCTCTTCTCTTCATTGGAGAATCAGCTTTGTCTGCCTTATTATAAGCCATGATATTACCTCCATTTGTCTGTTACATTCTAACTAAATGGCAGTTCTTCAATTCCGTCCGGGATATTCATGAAACCATCATCAGCAGGCATCGGAGCAGGTGCAGCACTCTGACCGGCGTTGGCATATCCGCCGTTACCCTGTGCATTTTTACTCTCTGCAAACTCCTGACTCTCTACAACAACTTCTGTTGTATAAACCTTCACGCCATCCTTATTGGTATAGCTTCCGGTCTGGATTCTGCCTTCTGCAAGGATCTTGGTTCCTTTGTGGAGATATTTCTCTGCAAACTCACCATTTCTGCCAAAAGCAACACAGTTGATAAAATCAGCTGTCTGTCCATCCTGACTGTTACGATTAAATCTGCGGTCTACAGCGAGAGAATATCTGGCGATTGCCATTGGCTGCTCTCCCTGTGAATATCTGACTTCCGGATCTCTTGTTAAACGCCCCATTAGAATAACTTTATTCATATTTTTCCTACTTTCTTTTTATGCCTCGTCCTGTCTTACGCACAAAAATCTAACGATGTTTTCCATAATACGAATGTTATCTTCGATTTCTGCTGGAGCAGCTGGCTCTGCGTCGAACTGGATGAAATAGTAGAAAGCTTCTTTCATATGCTGAACTTCGTAAGCAAGTCTTCTCTTACCCCATTCATCAATGTTAGTAATCTGTCCACCGAATCTTTCGACATAAGCTTTTACTTTATCAATAGTAGCAGCTCTTTCATCGTCTTCGATTTTCGCACTCACAGCAACGGCTAATTCATATTTGTTCATGCTAGTTTACCTCCTTTTGGTCTCTGGCCTCTGCCCGAAGCAGAAGCAAGGAATTATTTTATATCACAGAACCCTATAATACCATAAGAAGGAAGGCTTTTCAAGCCTTTTTTTGCAGGTCTTTCGTGTTTTTTTCAACCAGTTTTCGCGCTATCATGATCTGATGTCCGCATCCCTGACACTTTAACCTGAAATCCGCACCCACTCTCAGGATTTCCCATTGTCTGGAACCACAGGGGTGCTGTTTTTTCAATGTAACAATATCGCCTACCTGATATTCCATGTTTTACTCCATTCCCGTCTCGGTCTGATCTGTTTCAGTTATATAACAGCAGCATTTTTATTTTATCTTACCTGTATCCCGGAAAGTACCTCTCCGATACTGTCTGTAATGATCAGATCTGCCAGCGAGTCACGCGAGGTTTCGCTTTTATTGATCAGAACCAGCTTGTTTCCATTGTAATAGTCGATCAGTCCTGCTGCAGGATAGACTACAAGTGAAGTTCCGCCAATGATGAGCATATCCGCTTCCCGGATCGCCTGCACTGATTTTTCGATCGTTTCCTGATCCAGCCCTTCCTCATATAACACGACATCCGGCTTGATCACACCACCACATTCACACTTCGGAACGCCCGTACTGTTTAAAATATACTCCGCAGTATAGAATTTTCCGCATTTCTGGCAATAGTTCCGTAAAACGCTGCCATGCAACTCATATACCTTCCGACTCCCCGCAGCCTGATGCAGTCCATCTATATTCTGCGTAATGACCGCCGTCAGCTTTCCCGCCTTTTCCAGCTCTGCCAGTTTTTTATGTGCAGCATTCGGCTTTGCAGAAAGGCAAAGCATTTTATCCCTGTAAAACCGATAAAACTCCTCCGGCTTTCTCATAAAAAAGGTATGGCTGAGTATCGTCTCCGGCGGATAATCATATTTTTGATGATAAAGCCCGTCCACGCTTCTGAAATCCGGGATTCCGCTTTCTGTTGAAACACCTGCTCCGCCAAAAAACACAATTTTTTCACTTTCATCGATCATCTGCTGCAATACTTCTATTTTGTCCACTTAAATCGCCTCTGTTTCCTTTTTCAGAACATTGCTTCGTTTATGACGTTTTTCAATATAAAGGTCGACATCTGCCTTATCCATCAGATCCTGCAGATTCACCTGATCAGAACACTTAAATTCACATGCGCCGACACTCATGCTGATATAGTATGGCTTTCCGTTCTTTTCATTCTCTTCCTTTGTAATCTCCGCTATGCGCGCCCGGATCTTCTCGGCTGCATCTTTATCATCCGTGAATGTGAATGCTGCGAATTCATCTCCACCAAATCTGCCTACGATTCCACTGTCTCCAAATGTATCTTTCAGAATATTTGCCAGCGTCTTCAGGGAGAAGTCACCTTCTTCATGTCCGAACTGATCATTAATAACCTTCAGATTATTCATATCCGCATAAATAATGATCGCCTGTTTATCCAGATTTGCCGGATGCATTACCTGATGCTGCACCGTAGTCAGGAAGCCTCTTCTGTTGTAAATCTGTGTCAGTTCATCTGATTTTGACATTTCGTCCAAAATCGCGTTACTTTCCTTGATCTGCACCAGACTTTTCTCAAGCTGTGCAGTAATGTCCTCTTTATTTTTCAGAAGCTCCAGTGTCTTAACAGCGGAACTGATCTGATAGCTGATCGGTGTTGTATAATGCATATATGCTTCTTCGATCTCGCTGATCAGCAGTCCATACTGCTCTAACGTTGAGAACAGCAGTGTCACAATAACGGTAGAACGATGCTCCTGCCCTTCAAAGAAGTGTGTGATCAGATTTTTCATTGGGAATTTCTGCCTGCCCGCTTCCTGACAGACAGCCTCCCCATCATGCATATATGCTTTTAATAATATATTTTCCGGCATTTTAAAGTTTTGATTCTGCCGGTAGACAACTTCGTTTTCAAACAGGCACAGATACGCAGTCTTGAAATATAACCGTTCCAGCTTATCCATGATCGTGAAATAAGCTCTGTCATCGCCGATCTCATAATCCAGCATATCTCTTGTGAATGTTGTCGATATATAATTCAGCAAAAGGACATCGATCTTATCCGCATCTGCCTTCTTCTGGATATATTCCGTTGTATCCTGATAGACGCCAAAATATGTTTCACATAAGCTGCGCATGATATCCGGATCCGTAATCACATATTTCATGCAATCGTAAACATAATCAAGAACATGAAACATTTTCGATACTGACGTATAAGGCTGCAGTTCCATTCTGCACAATCCGCGCATTTTTCTTGCCAGTTCTTCGAGATCTTCCTCTGATGCCCCATTATCCGAAATATGATCCTGAATAAAAGAAATATATTCCTGCAATTTTACTTTTATTTGATGTACACCTGTTGTCTGATCTTTTTTTTCAAATAGGTATCTGTACAGATTATTTAACAGATCCTGCGTCTCCATCGGATTAAAAATATTTTTCTCATCCACTGCAAAGCCTGTAAAATCTTTTCGTCTGCATCCACAGGACTCTCTGTAAATCGGTGAGGACTCCACCGTCACATCATGCACTTTTCCAGACAGAATATCCTGATAATTCATAACTGCCTGATAACCAAGCTGCATCGGATCAGCATTTACAGTCGAAAGATTAGGTTCGAGCGTCAGGGCACAGGCCGAATTATCAAATCCCATAACAGAAATATCTCGTCCGACACGAAGCCCCATTTCCCTAAATACCTTATATCCACCAATTGCCATCATGTCATTCGCAAATACAACCGCATCCAGATCCGGATTTCGACGCATCAGATCTCTCACTATTTCCTGACTGTACTCAGTGAAATTGCCATATACTACGCGGCCTTCCTGGTATGTGATCCCATGATCACGCAGGCATTTTCGATATGTATCCAAACGCTGCATTGCATCATCACTGGTCATTGCGCCACTGACAAATCCGATCCTTCTGCACTTATGTGCCTCAATCAGATGAGAAATACCTTTATAAAATCCGAAGCTATTATCAAAGCATACACTCGGATATCCCTCTATTTTAGCTGAGATAGTAATGATATTGTCACCTTTGAACTGTCTCAGAAATTCTACCTTTGTTTCCAAGTCCACATTTCCTGCAATGGTACCCATGGAAATCAATATTACATCATATTCGGAAGCTGTGGCATAGGAAAAGAGACTGTTAAAATGGTAATCATATTTCGTGCGATACAAATCGTAATTATGTGCTTCCAAATATCGCCCGGGAAATATAAATAAATTCGCATCTAATTCCTTGGCAGCCGAAACTGCACCTTCACACAAAGAACGCGTATATCCATCCTCAAATTCGCTGACAAGCAATGCAATATTTAACCTCTTTTTATCCATTCTGCCACCTCTATACTTCTCACACGAGTTTACATGTAGTATAATTATAATACAATAAACGACTTTCTTCAACAAAATCTATACACTTTGAACGATAAATTGTATACAAAATTCGAAAAGGAGACCTATGCATACCAATCGTCAGATCATTCTTGCCTCTGCTTCACCCCGCAGAAAAGAACTACTAAAAAACATATTCCCGGTTTTTCAGATTATACCTTCATCCAAAGAGGAAGAAACTGTATTTCATACTCCTGAAGCGTTTGTCATGGATCTTTCCCATACAAAGGCAGAAGACATCATGCAACAACATATCTCGCACAGCACTGATATTTCTTTGGAAATGCCTTCTTTGACTGCAGCTCCTATCTCTCCCTGTCTGGTAATCGGTTCAGATACAATTGTCTGTTTCCGTGATCAATTATTAGGGAAACCGGCAGATGTGGATGCAGCGAGAGCCATGTTGTCGGATTTGTCCGGGCATACACATCAGGTCTACACAGGTGTAACGCTCTTTTGGAATATAGATGAGCAAGTAATCCATCATTCCTTTGTTTCCTGTACCCACGTTACATTTGATGTGATTTCTCCCGCAGAATTAACAGCTTATCTCACAACTCCTGATCCTTCCGGAAAATATCCGTGGGCAGATAAAGCCGGTGGATATGGCATTCAAGAGCCTTTTGGTTCTAAATTTATTCAAAAAATCGAAGGAGATTACTTTAATGTAGTGGGCCTTCCGGTACACGACCTGTATATGGTATTAAAAAAATTTGATTTACTTTAAATGCTTTTCTTTTTCGCGCGAATGCGCATTCCCGCGGAGCATTTTGTGTAATAGGAACAAAGTTTCCTCGTCACCACAACAAAAAAACAGCCCACAGGCTGTTAAAAAAGGCGCCAACCAGATTCGAACTGGTGATAGAGGTGTTGCAGACCTTTGCCTTACCACTTGGCTATGGCGCCATATTTATTTTCCTATAAATAAAAAAATGACTCCGACGGGAATCGAACCCGTGTTACCGCCGTGAAAGGGCGATGTCTTAACCGCTTGACCACGGAGCCTTATTCTTTTGAGCTTTGGAACTGCCGCTCCGCTTTTCTTCTTTTGCTCTAGCTCCCCGAGCAGGGCTCGAACCTGCAACAACTCGGTTAACAGCCGAGTGCTCTACCATTGAGCTATCGAGGATTATGTTTTTTCGAGGTTCTTTGTTTTGGATTCTGTAACAAAACTCCGTTTTGTTACTGGGCGATAAGGCATCCTCCCACTTCGTGGGTCCCTCCTTATCACAAATCATACCTTCAAAACCGAATACTGAAATCTTTCTCTACATCTTCTGCAAACTCTTCTGACTATCTTTGATCTTTCATTGCTTACTTGATCG
>ENA-ORRH01000082-ORRH01000082.1-human-gut-metagenome-genome-assembly--contig:-NODE-82-length-103397-cov-17.261_pt1 | contig 103397 bp, 86 predicted proteins | sample MGYA00242173_ERZ509130 | MGnify/ENA primary metagenome ERZ509130 (study PRJEB26280, sample SAMEA2338633) | human gut metagenome | biome: human gut; feature: human-associated habitat; material: faeces... | reverse complement strand
AGAAAATCGGACAGTACTTTTGTCGGTTAGACCACCTCATCACTCTTCATCAGCGTAAGTATGAAAAACTTTTAAATGTAAAAAAATCGATGTTGGAAAAAATGTTCCCTCAAAATGGATCAAAAGTTCCAGAAATTCGTTTTTCCGGTTTTGCTGACGATTGGGAACAGCGTAAGTTGAAAGAGATTGCCGATAAGGTGTCAGAGAAGAATAAAAACAATGAATTTTCAGAGCCATTTACAAACTCAGCAGAACAGGGAATCATTAGTCAGAAGGACTATTTTGATAGAGAGATTGTAAACAATGAAAATTTGGATAGTTATTATATAGTCAGGAATGATGACTTCATTTATAATCCAAGAATTTCTGTAATGGCTCCTGTTGGACCAATAAATTGTAACAGACTTGGCAGAAATGGCGTAATGTCACCATTGTATACGGTGTTTAGAACACATGATATAGATAATTTGTATTTGGAATTTTATTTTAAAACTACAAAGTGGCATCGATTCATGAAATCAAATGGAGATTCGGGTGCTCGGTTTGACAGATTTACGATTTCATCAACACAGTTTATGGAAATGCCAATTCCATATCCGATGTTAGATGAACAGCGAAAAATTGGGGAGTATTTTGACTCTCTCGATAACCTCATCACTCTTCATCAGCGAAAGCAATTTATTAATGAAAATATGAATTTATCACCCCAAAATCTTGAAAATAATAACGTTACATAAAATCTGAATTCTTCAACACCTTCTAATCGTTATTCAGACGCATAAAATTCTTCATATCATAACTAAGATCATATAAACACCCACCAATAACCCCCAACATTCCTATAGGTCTCAATGCCTTTACAAGCGACGTGACCTCCCCACGTTTCTTCGCCTCATAATATGTCCAAGATGTCACAGCTCATAGTCCATACTCACTGACTTTCATAAAAGCTCTTTTGCTATAGTGACGTGCCTCTTCTACATTTGCTACTAATTCTTTCATATAATCGTTCTGCATAATTCATATCCTCCACTTTTTATCTTGCTGCCTGCATCTGTCTGTAATTTGTTTCATTTTCTATTAAAGCCAGAACTCTCATCATTCTCTGATAGCGTTCTCTCTTTTTTTGTTTCTTAAGCTCATGTTTATTACGTTTGGTTCCTTTTTTGTGTTCATATTGCTTGCGTTAAATTTTTCATTTAAAGACAAAAAATCCGGGATTTCCATACCAATCTTTTACTCTTTCTGATTGGTATAAAAATCCCGGATCTATTCGTTTACTTTATGATTCCCTACGCTGTCTTTCCTGTATACAACTGGTAGTATCTGCCCTTCTGCTCCAGGAGCTGCTCGTGGGTACCACGCTCGATGATGCGTCCCTGCTCCATGACCATGATGCAGTCTGCATTGCGGACTGTGGAAAGTCTGTGCGCAATGACAAAGCTTGTTCTGCCTTTCATGAGGGCATCCATACCACGCTGCACCAGTACCTCCGTACGTGTATCGATAGAGGAAGTTGCCTCATCAAGGATCAGGGCAGGTGGATCTGCAACAGCCGCGCGTGCGATCGCGATCAGCTGTCTCTGACCCTGGCTTAAATTGGCCCCATCACCTGTCAGCACTGTGTCATAGCCATTTGGCAGTCTTCGGATGAAACCATCCGCATTGGCAAGCTTTGCTGCTTTTTTACAGTCTTCATCTGTGGCATCCAGACGACCATAGCGGATGTTCTCCATTACCGTTCCGGTAAACAAGTGCGTATCCTGCAATACAATACCAAGACTTCGGCGAAGGTCTGCCTTTTTGATCTTGTTGACATTGATATCATCATAACGGATCTTACCGTCCTGAATATCATAGAAACGATTGATCAGGTTTGTGATCGTTGTCTTACCAGCACCGGTACTGCCGACAAATGCCAGCTTCTGCCCCGGCTCTGCAAACATCTTAATATCATGCAGCACCATCTTGTCATCATTGTAACCAAAATCAACACCGTCAAAGGTTACCTTGCCTTCCAGTTTCTTATAGGTAACACTGCCATCTGCCTGATGTGGATGCTTCCATGCCCACATGCCGGTTCTTTCCTTCGTTTCCGTAATATTTCCATCCGTATCTTCTTTAGCGCGGACAAGCTCTACATAGCCGTCATCTGCTTCCGGCTCTGCTTCCATCAGGTTAAAGACACGCTCTGCACCGGCTGAAGCCATGATGATACTGCCAAGCTGCTGGCTGACCTGCGTCACAGGCTGTGTAAAGCCTTTATTCAGACTCAGGAACGCAACCAGTGTTCCGATCGTCAGCCCGGAAAAACCGTTCAGTGCCAGCACACCGCCGACGATCGCGCAGAGCACATAGCTGATATTACCGAGGTTGTTGTTGATCGGCATGATAATATTGGCAACAGCATTGGCATTTCTGGCACTGTCACAAAGCTGACGATTCAGCTTTTCAAAGTCCTCCATGCTCTTTTCCTCATGACAGAATACTTTGACAACCTTCTGTCCTTCCATCATTTCTTCGATATAACCGTTGACCGCCCCCAGATCCTTCTGCTGCTGCATAAAGTATTTACCGGACAGGTTGCTCATCTTAGAAGTCACAAACATCATGACACCAACCATCAACAGAGAAACAAGTGTCAGGGGAATATCCAGCACGATCATACTGATCAGTGTCGATACCAGAGAGATCACGGAGTTGATCGTCTGCGGAATACTCTGGCTGATGAGCTGTCTGAGCGTATCCACATCATTCGTATAAACCGACATGATATCGCCGTGTGCATGGGTATCAAAATATTTGATAGGCAGCGATTCCATATGGGAAAACAACTGCACTCTGAGTCTTTTCATGGTTCCCTGGCTGACTGTTACCATGATCCTGTTATAAGCATAGGTTGAAATAATACCTGCTGCCAGCACCACGCCAAGCTTGATAAGCCGGTTTGCAAGCGGTGTGAAATCCGGATCAGCCTGCCCCATCAGAGGCATGATATACTGGTCGATCAAGGTCTGCATAAATAAGGTCATTGTCAAAATACCAAGTGCCGATATGATAATACCGATCACCACGATCACACACGCTGCCTTATATTTTTCCATGACATAACGAAGTACTTTTCCAAGAGATTTCTTCGGATCTGCACTCTTTCCACCGTTTTTCGGTCCTCTCGGTCCCGGTCCGCGCATTGGTCCTCTTGCCATTATTCAAGACCTCCTTCCTGCATCTTCTGGTCAAAATCTCCACCTGACTGCATTTGTACATTATAAATTTCCTGATAGATCTGGTTGTTTGCAAGCAACTCTTCATGCGGTGCAAAACCACTGACCCTGCCATCGTCCAGCACAAGGATACGATCTGCATCCTGTACACTGGAAATACGCTGTGAAATGATCAGCTTGGTCGTGCCCGGAATCTTTGTGGCAAATGCTGCCCGGATCTTTGCATCCGTTGCAGTATCTACCGCACTTGTGGAATCATCCAGGATCAGCACCTTCGGATCCTTTAACAGTGCTCTGGCAATACAAAGACGCTGTTTCTGTCCGCCGGATACGTTATTTCCGCCCTGCTCGATATGGGTATTGTATTTCTGCGGAAAACGCTCAATAAATTCATCCGCACAGGCAAGCTCGCAGACCTGTCTGCACTCTTCTTCCGTGGCGTCCTCCTTGCCCCAGCGCAGATTGTCGAGGATCGTACCGGAAAACAGGACATTTTTCTGCAGAACTACCGCTACTTTATCACGCAGCACTTCCATATCATAGTTTCTGACATCGACGCCACCGACACAGATACTGCCTTCCGTCACATCATACAGACGGGAGATCAGATTGACAAAGCTGGATTTACCACAGCCCGTTCCGCCGATAATACCGATCGTTTCTCCCGCATGGATATGCAGATTGATATCCTTTAAGGTATCTTCCCCGGTTCCTGCTTTATAAGAAAAGCTGACATGATTAAAATCAATACTGCCGTCCTTGACTTCCTTCAGCGGCTCCTGCGGATCTGTCAGATCTGCCTTTTCATTCAGTACTTCCACGATTCGTTTTGCACTTGCTGTACTCATGGTTAACATAACAAATATCATAGATAACATCATCAGTGACATCATTATACTGAGCACATAGCTGAATAGTGACATCAGATTTCCTGTTGTCAGATCTCCCGCCACGATAAGCTGTGCGCCGATCCAGGAAAGTCCAAGCATCGATGCAAAGATAACGGTCATCATGATCGGGGCGTTGAATACGATAATGCTTTCTGCCTTTACAAATAGTTTACATAATACTTCTGCTGCTTTTCCGAATTTCTGATTTTCAAAATCTTCTCTGACAAATGCCTTTACAACTCGGATCGCTGTTACGTTTTCCTGCACGCTGGCATTTAAGTCATCGTATTTGGAAAAGACCTCCTGAAAAACAGGCATTGCATGCATCATAATGTAGATAAGTGCTGCTGCCAGTACGCATAAGGCAACTAAAAAGATCAGGCTCAGCTTTACATTGATGATAAAGCACATGACCATGCTGCAGATCAGTGTCATAGGAGCTCTGACCGCAATACGCAGGATCATCTGATATGCATTCTGCATGTTTGTGACATCCGTCGTCATTCTCGTAACAAGACCTGCCGTGCTGAATTTATCAATATTGGAAAAGGAAAAGGTCTGTATGTTCCGATACATACTCTCCCGCAGATTGCAGGCAAATCCGGTAGATGCACTGGCTGCCTTCCTGCCCGCCTGAATACCGAAAAACAGGCTAAGGAGTGCGAGCACGATCATGATCACGCCGTACTGCAGCACCTTCTGCATATTGCCTGCCTGAATACCTTCATCTATGATCGCAGCCGTTACAAAAGGGATCAGAATTTCCATGATGACTTCCGCCGCTGCATAGATTGGTGTCAGTATGGAATCTTTTTTATAGGCACCGATCTGGTGAAATAGTGTTTTTATCACAGTGATTTTCCTCCTTATTTCATTCTTTTAAAAACTTGACAGTTGCTATTGTAACTGATACAGTATATTCATGCAAGTTGCATTTTGTATCATCCTTGAAACAGTATAGTTACACATTTTTATAAAATCAACCAAAAATTTTTAAATGAAACAAAAAAAGGAGATTTTGTATCATGCACGAACCGCGTAATGCAAAAGAACAGATTGAAAAGGCGTTTCTGGATCTTCTGGAAGAAAAACCGTATATGGATATTACGGTAACGGACATTGTCAAAAAAGCGGATGTTGCCCGTGTGACCTACTATCGGAATTTTGATTCCATTTCCGATATTATAGAAAGCATCACAGACCACATGGCAGATGAATTTGTAACGGAGCTTGCACCGATGCTTGATTATGGTGATGACCGGAGCCTGCGTGAATTCCTGTTTCACTTTTTTTATCATCTTTCCCGTAACAGTAAGACTATTTTTATTCCGCATTCGCAGAACAAAAATATCATCTTCTACCGCCTGCACGATAAGGTCCGTGCCATGGAAGAAGCAAATGATATGCACTCTGCGCCCGAAAAGTATAACAGATCTGCGAAAATGGCTATTTTAAATGATGTCGGTCAGAAATGGGTTTTGGACGGTATGGAAGAAACTCCGGAAGAAATGATAGATTATATGATGAAAATCCTGCGATCCTTCTGACCGCAGGATTTTCTTTCCTGTGAAACACCTGTCTCACAACTCTGATCTTTTAAACCGGATCAGAAATACAGGGTACAAGTATATGGAAAAAAGAAGGATTTTTCTTTGTCAAGACAGTTTCTGCCCACACATCTGCAAAAAGTAAGCATGCACGCGGTTGTCCTCTGTTACCTCCGGATGGAAGGAAAGCCCGAGCTGGTTTTCATATCTGACTGCTACGATATTACCGTCTACACTGGACAGTACCTTTACTGTATCTTCTGCCTTTTCAATATAGGGGGCACGGATAAAGGTAAACGGAAGCTGCTTCCCGATCTCTTCCACATCAGCGGTGCACTGAAAGCTGCCAAGCTGTCTGCCATAAGCATTCCGCTTTACAGTGACCGGAAGCGTGCCAAAGTGCACGGTAGGATCATCCGCAATATGCTCTGCCAAAAGGATCAGTCCCGCACAGGTTGCCATAACGGGCAGTCCCGCTCTGATCTTCTCCTGCAGAGGTACAAACAGTCCAAGCTCCCGTAAAAGCTTTCCCTGTACCGTGCTCTCTCCGCCGGGCATCACCAGTCCGTCAAAATGCCGTTCCAGATCTTTTGCCTGTCTGATCTCAAATACATCTGCGCCGAGCGCCTGCAGCTTTTTTTCATGTTCGATAAAGGCGCCCTGCACTGCCAAAACTGCAATCGTCATTCTTTCACCGCCTTTTATTTTCCACGTTCTGCCATTAACAGTTCGATTTCCTGCTCATTGATACCGACCATTGCTTCTCCGAGATCCTCGGAAAGCTCTGCCAGCATTTTGGCATCGTTAAAATTCGTCACTGCTTTGACGATCGCTGCAGCTCTCTTTTTCGGATCACCGGATTTGAAAATACCGGAACCGACAAAGACACCTTCCGCACCGAGCTGCATCATCAGTGCTGCATCTGCCGGTGTTGCCACACCGCCTGCCGCGAAATTAACAACAGGTAACTTTCCGTTTTCATGCACATAAGCAACCAGCTCATACGGAACCTGCAGCTCTTTTGCTGCCTGGAACAGTTCATCCTCCCGCATGGAAGTCAGCCTTGCGATCTCCTGGTTCATTTTACGCATATGACGGACTGCCTGTACCACATCACCTGTACCGGGCTCGCCCTTTGTACGGATCATGGAAGCCCCTTCATTGATTCTGCGGAGTGCTTCTCCCAGATCCTTTGCACCGCATACAAACGGTACTTTGAACTTTGTCTTGTCAATATGGTACACATCATCCGCCGGTGAAAGCACTTCACTTTCATCGATATAATCAATCTCGATCGCCTCTAAGATCTGTGCCTCCGCAAAATGTCCGATCCTGCATTTTGCCATGACCGGAATGGAAACCGCTTCCTGGATCCCCTTGATCATCTTCGGATCACTCATACGGGAAACGCCGCCCGCTGCACGGATATCTGCCGGTATCCGCTCCAGTGCCATAACCGCACAGGCACCTGCTTCTTCCGCAATCCTTGCCTGCTCCGGTGTCGTTACGTCCATAATGACACCACCCTTTAACATCTGTGCAAGTTGTTTATTTAATGCATATCTGTCCTGACTCATATTCTATTCTCCTTTTCCTGTTATCGACAAGGCAGTATGATCCTGCCATGTCTGCTTTTTGTCCGTTTTCAATTAAGATGTCAGCTAACGATCTCTTGTGACAAATCATATAGAAAAAGTGGTATGGTTAAAAGTGCCAATTTGCACTTTTTATACCATACCACTTATATAGTATTCCTTATTATATGTTCCATCAGACCGGCAAATCCCATCGTTCTGCTTATACTGTTTCCGATGTCCTGTCTTTCCTGCGGTTCAGTGAAAACATGATGATCGATGCTCCGATAATGATCACATAGCCGATCACACTAAACACCGTCGGCATCTCATGCAGAATGAAAATACCAAGGAGCGAAGAAAAGACGATCTGCATATAGTCAAAGACAGATATTTCCTTTGCAGGGGCGTGTGTATACGCTGCTGTAATGGAAAACTGTCCGCCCGCTGCTGCAATCCCTGCCAGCATCAGACACAGAAACTGCTGCATGCTCATCGGTTTATAGGCAAAAAACAGATACGGTGCTGTCACCAGCACGGAAAACAACGAAAAAGCAAATACAATGATCGGTCCCTTTACACCATGACCGCCCAGTATCCTTACCATCGTATAGGCAATCCCTGCTCCAAGGCCGCCCAGCAGACCGATCAGCGCCGGGATCGTTACCATGGAATCAAAGCCCGGCCGCAGGATAAACAAAGCCCCGATAAATGCCAGCAGAACGCAGACTGCCTGATACGGTGCCACCTTCTCCTTCAGCAGAAAATAAGAGGCAATAATGGCAAAAAACGGCGACATCTTGTTCAGCATGTTAGCATCCGCTATATGCAGATGGTCGATAGCATAAAAGTTACAGATCAGCCCTGCTGTTCCGCAGAAAACACGCAAGAATAAATAAATCCAGTCCTCGCGCGGTACCTTCAGTAAAATATGATCTTTCCATAAAATACCGCCCGCAAACAAAAGCGCGACAAAGTTTCTGAAGAATGCCTTCTGCATAGGCGGCAGATCACCGGACAGCCTGACGAACAAGCTCATCATTGCAAAGCAGAATGCTGCCAGTGTAATATAAAATATACCTTTATTTCTTTCCTTCATTAACAATCCAGTCCTTTATAACTTGTCTGATATCCATGATTTTCTTCCGGGCGCAGTGCCCAGAAAGCAACTGCACTCGCCGCAGCTACATTTAAGGAATCCACGCCATGCTGCATGGGGATCCGCACAGTATAATCACATGCTGCGATCGTCCTATCCAGCAGTCCTTCTCCCTCTGTACCAAGCACAACCGCCAGTTTTTCTTCTCTGCGCAGTGCTTCCTCTTCTATACTGATCGAATCGTCTGAAAGAGCAAGTGCTGCTGTCCGAAAACCAAGTGTATGCAGCTTTTCTACACCGGTGCTTTCCCAGTCTGCATCTGCAAATGTCCATGGAACCTGAAATACCGTTCCCATACTGACACGGATCGCCCGCCGGTACAAAGGATTAGAACATGCCCTTGTCAGAAGCACTGCGTCCATGCCAAGTGCCGCTGCAGAGCGGAAGATCGCGCCTACATTGGTCGGGTTCACGACATTTTCCAAAACAGCGATTCGCTTTGCTCCCCTGCAGACCTCTTCCATGGATGGAAGCGGCTTTCTGTACATGGCACAAAGCATTCCTCTGGTTAACATAAATCCTGTCAGCTGTGTTAAAACATCAAACTCGGCTGTATAGATCTGGATATCCATTCCTTCCCATTCTTCTAAAAGTTCTCTTGTTTCATGATTACTCTCGGCTAATCGGTTCTCCACCAGAAAACTGACAGGCTGATAGCCTGCCTGAAGTGCCCGCCGTATCACCTTCGGACTTTCTGCAATGAACATTCCCTTTTCAGGCTCTGCCCTGTTTAAAAGCTGCCCTTCCGATATTCTGGCATATACATCAAGTGCCGGATCCTGAAAATCCGTTATATCAATCAGTCGCATTTCCTTCCTCGCAATACAATAAATAATCCCTGCCCGAAAGCAAGGATTATTGTATCAGCTTTGCCAATAAAATGCAAAATATCTATTCTATTTTTTTCACTATTCTGCAGCATTTATCAGAATCCACAGACAGCAAAGAAATACATCTCATTTCTAATATCTTTTACTGCAAAATGCCTTGGATGCGATCCAGCGCCTCCTGCAGAACCGCTCTCGGACATGCCACATTGATGCGCTCAAAGCCTTCTCCCGTTTTCCCGAAGATCTTGCCACTGTCCAGCCAGAGCCCTGCTTCATAAATGATCTTATGATCCAGCTGCTCTACGGTAAGCCCTGTCTGTCTGAAATCAAGCCAGATCAGATAGGTTCCCTGCGTGTCGATCATACGGACGCCCGGCAGATTTTCTTCTACATATGCTCTGGCAAACGCAATGTTATCTCTGACATAGTTTTTCATAGCAGCATACCATTCATCTCCATGTGCATAAGCCGCCTCTGTCGCCACCAATCCCAGCACGCTGAGCTGGCTGATCCCTGCCCGGTCCATTTCCTTGCGGAATTTCCGGCGAAGTATCTGATTCGGGATAAAAATGTTGGAGATCAGCATACTTGCCAGATTAAAGGTCTTACTTGGTGAGGTGCAAGTAACCGAAATATCCGCAAACTCCTTTTTGATACCGGCAAATACAGTATGTGTCCCTTCCCAGATAAAGTCATTGTGGATCTCATCACTGACAACCGTTACCCCATGCTTTACACAGATATCGCCGATTTTCTCCAGTTCCTCTTTGGTCCAGACTCTGCCAACCGGATTGTGCGGACTGCATAACAGAAACAGCTTGATCCCATTTGCAATGATCTTCTGCTCAAAATCCGCAAAATCTATCTTGTAGGTTCCATCCTCCGTCAGGACAAGATCATTACTGACCACCTCTCTGCCATTGTCAGTGATCACCTCGGAAAACGGATAATATACCGGCTGCTGCAGCAGCACCTTATCTCCCGGATCGGTATATGCCTTTACAGCCATGGCAAGTGCGAATACAACGCCCGGTGTTTTGATAAGCCACTTCTCCTGTGGTTCCCAGTCATGATGTCTTATCATCCAGTCCCTGATGATCTCAAAATAAGGCGTCTGCACATCACTGTATCCGAATATGCCCTCTTTGACGCGTTCTGTCAGTGCATCTTCTATGTAAGAGGATGTCTCAAAATCCATATCTGCCACCCAGAGCGGCAATACATCTTCCGGCATACCACGTTTTACGGCAAAATCATATTTCAAACATCTTGTATTTTTTCTGTCAATGATTCGGTCAAAATCCAAATTTCTCTCTGCCATGTTTTGTCTCCTGTTCTTCTTTGCATCAACTAAGCTCTGCAAACACCTGCGTCAGCTCTGCGATCAGATCCCGGGCATCTTCAATACCGACGGAAAGCCGCAGCGTACAGTCTGTAATGCCGTTCTTCTCTCTGATCTCCTGTGGCACATCTGCATGTGTCTGCGTTGTCGGATAAGTCAGAAGTGTTTCCACACCGCCCAAACTTTCCGCAAATTTGATCATGCGTACTTTTTCAAGAATTTCAAATGCATGCTCTTTGCTGTCCACATAAAATGTCAGCATAGAGCCAAAGCCTCTTGCCTGTTTTTTCATAATCTCATATCCCGGATGCTCAGGCAGTCCCGGATAGATGACCTTTGTCACAGCAGGCTGCGTTTTCAGCCAGTTTGCGATCTCAAGTGCATTTTTCTGCGCCTGCTCCATACGAATGCCCAGTGTTTTGATGCCACGCAGGATCAGCCAGCTGTCAAACGGTGCCAGTCCCGCACCTGTCGTTTTGATCAAGAAACGAAGCTGTTCACTGATCTCTTCTCTGTTCGTCACAAGGAAGCCTGCCAGTGTATCATTGTGTCCCCCCAAAAACTTCGTTCCGCTATGTACCACAATATCTGCTCCCAGCGTCAACGGATTCTGGAAATACGGCGACAAAAATGTGTTGTCTACAATTAACAAAAGATTATGTCTTTTTGCAATTTCGGAAAGCTTTCCGATGTCCGTTACATTCATCATCGGATTGGTCGGTGTTTCGATATAAATTGCCTTTGTCTCTTCTTTTACAAAGCTTTCAACATCATCCTGATAACTGTCCACTGCCGAAAATGTGATCCCGTTTTTCCGGGATACATTGCGAAACAGACGGATGCTTCCGCCATACAGATCACTGTCCACGATCAGATGATCGCCCGGCTTGAAAAGCTCCATCAAAAGAGTGATCGCTGCCATTCCGGTAGAAAGTGCAAGTGCATCACAGCCATGTTCCAAAGAAGCCACAATTTTTTCCAGATGCTCTTTGGTCGGGTTCTGTAATCTGCTGTAATCAAAACCTGTGCTCTGTCCTACACCCGGATGTGCATAAGTTGCTGTCTGGTAGATCGGATAACTGATCGCACCATAATTTTCTGTCTTGCCTTCTGTCTCCTCCAGATGGAGACATCGTGTATTGATTCCTCTTTCCATGTCGTTTCTCCTGCCTTTTCGTATCTGTTCTGCTATCGAATTATTCCTATCTTCTTATTCCTGTCTTCTATGAGATCATGATTATGAAGTGATTTTCCAAAATCATGACTTCTTAAGTTTTTCTCTTTGTATTTTCCTCTTCGTGTTTTTTTATTTTTCTTATTATTCTTACATTTTATCTTATTTTCACACTATAGTATACTGTCTTGATAGGAATAATATATTTTTATAAGATATAGCCAGTTTAGCATAATACTATGATATTGCATAATGCAGGAAGATTATAATCTGTTATAGTCTTTATCTATAGCCACAATCTATGGGACGTAATTTATACTACATAATAAAACGCCGGAACGATATCTACACGCAATCACGCTTGCTTTGTAGATATCGTTCCGGCGTTTATCTATAAACCATTATCTATATGTTACCTATAACATACTCTTCTTATACATTCCCAGCAGTTCATTGTCAGTCTTAGTCTACCGGCTTACTTTCATCTGCCTCATAATCAAAGAAATCAAAATCTGCATAATGGCTGTGCTTCATGCGGTCTGCGCAGGTCAGTCCGACAAAAGCACCTGTGAATTCACCGTATTTACAGTACTCATCGGAATACTTTGTTGTATCGAATACTTTACCGATCTTCTCAAAGCGTTCTCCGTCATAGCCCCACTCAAACCAGGACTGACGGCCTCTGATACAAAGTCTTAAATAAACCTCTCTGTCATCAACAGGAATTCTGGTATTTAAAAATTCTTCCTTTTCCCCGTTGTCAAGCTGGATGATAGAAAGAGCACTCTGTCCGAGTGTTTCGCTATAGTACTTTCTAAGGTTTACATAATTCATGTTGTCGTAGTACAGGATCAAGCCTGCACTGTGCTGATGGATCTCCGGTTTGAAATCCATTTTTGTTGTGATCGTAGCATAAACACTTGTCAATTTTCTGGCAAGAATGCTGACTTTATTTAAAGAAGTTCTGGCTTCCTGTCCGCGGATACGCACATAGCCCGGACGTGCTTTTACATCTGCAAAGCTCTGTGGCATGATCCTTGGTGCGTAATACCAGTTACCCAGCTCTTCCCCTTCAAAATCATCAAAGGATGGAACCTGCGACAGCTTTACTTCCGGCAGATTGGCTTCTTCGACTTCCATTTTGGCGAAATTACTGCCATCTGCCATACGCAGCCAGCCATCTTCTGTCCACATCATTTTCTGGATCGCGGTTTCTCTGCCGAGTGTACAACGAAGCTCCGGTACAAACGGTCTTGCACATAAATGCATCAGATATACTTCACCGTTCTGTGTTTCCACATAGCTGCCATGTCCTGATTTCTGCAGGATGGAATCCGGATTGAAGTATTTTGGTTTTAAGTGATCCGGGTCATGACGTTCATTGGATTCATTCGGAGAGGATGTCACAATCGGGTTCTTTGGATCTCTTTCATAAGGACCCCAGACATTTTTGGAACGTCCCATCGTCACACAATGATTATATCCGGTTCCACCTTCTGCACACATAATATAGTAATAGCCACCGCGTTTGGTCAGATGAGGTGCTTCAATACAGCCTCTGTCTGTACCACCGCGCCACATTGGCCGGGGGTAACCAACAATCTCCTTTTTCACAGGATCATATTCTACGATGCTGATAAATCCAGGTTTTTCATAGCCTGCACGTGTTTCCCATTCCAGTGACACAACATATTTCTTTCCGTCATCATCATGGAACATGGATGCATCAAAGCCTGAAGAATGCAGGTATACAGGCTTACTCCACGGACCTTTGATATCCTTTGCTGTGATCACAAAGTTGTCTACGTCAAAGTATCTGGCATTCATGGAATTCATAACGCCGTATACTACATAAAATAAATCTTCTTCCTTACAATAAGTCAGGCAAGGTGCCCAGATTCCCTTTGCGGAAGGAAGCTTTTTCAGATCTACCTCTTTGTCATCTGTCAGTACATGTGTATATAATTCCCAGTTTTTCAGATCTTTGGAATGGTAGATTGGAATACCCGGAAACCACTCAAAAGAAGAAACTGCTGCATAATAATCATCTCCTTTTCTGCATACGCAGGGATCAGGATTAAACCCTTTAAAAATTGGATTCTGGATCATATTTTTCTCTCCGTTTCTCATTTATACTTCATCTGTCTGTTTATCTGTTACAGCTTTCTATCTATTTGGCGGAAACCAGCCGAAATCAACACATCTGCCAAGATCCCAGCTGTCCCAGCCAATCCAGCCCGGTTCATTTACGGTATCTACTAAAAGCTTGTAGCTCCAGTAGAAGTAACCGCTTCCCTTCTTCCAGGCGTCAAGTTGTGCACTAGCAACTGCCTGATAAATTTCTTTTTTCTGCTCCGGTGAAAAGCTCTCCTGCGCAGTGCCTTCCATACCGTTTAATACGGACTGTCCGCCCTTTGTATCACAGCCGCAGGCAAGAGAATTAAACAAACACCATTCGCCGCAGACAACCGGGAAATACTGCTCCATTTCCTCGATTATCTTTGCATATTTCGTCTGTACATATTCCACATAGCCCTCCACAGTCTGCGGGCAGCCATCCATTTCTGCCATCATGAGGTACTGGTGCGTATCCAGCACAACATTCTGATATTCGTCTTCCTGCATGAAATCCTTCCATGCCATCAGGTCAAAGCCATCGTGGATCACCACATATTTTTCCGGCGCAAGATGTGCTCTCATGCGGATATATGCTTTTTTATAAAACGCTCTTAAAAATACCATGCTGATCGGCGCTGTACCCTTTGCCATTTCCGGATCTACAGCCGGGTAACGTTTTGTGATATCAAAGGACTCCCATGCCGCTTCTGTCAGTGGCTCGTTGATCACTTCAATGCCCCAGAGTCCTTTTCGATTGCCATATCTTTCAGAAAGACGTTCTAAAACAGTCAGTGTAAATTCCACTTCGTCCGGACACTGTGCCCATCTGCAGACACCGCAGATACCTCCATTGTCAAATCCGTTCTGCCCCATCGGCGCCGTATGCAGATCGATCAGTATCTGAAGACCGTATTTTTCAGCCCAGGCAAATGCTTTGTCCAGCTCCTTTATGCAGCCGATAAACGGTTCTCTGTCTCCGAAAATAAAATATGGCACGGGAATACGGATCACTTCCATTCCCATCCGTTTGATCGTTACAAAATCACGTTCTGAGATATATTCTGCACGATGCATCTGGATTCTTGCTTCATATACTTCTTTGGAAAGCTGACGCGGCAGATAGTATTCGTCCTCTGCTGTTGTACCTGCAAATAAAGCAGGACTCATCCATTTTTCAAGTACCAGCCAGTTTCCTAAATTCACACCTTTGATATACATACTGTTCTTCCTTTCTGCTTTTCTTTGTTATTTTCTATATTGCCCCGGTCAGCTTACTGCTGCCGGGGCGTTTTCTGTTCTGATTTTATATTCTTACTTTGCTGCTCTGGCTTTCAGATCTGCAATGATCTGGTCAAATTCTTTGTCAAGCTGCCAGAACTTCATGATGATCAGACCGATCACATATACTGCAACCGGGATCCATACGAAGCTGATACGGATAGATGCCAGCGCTGAAGCTGTCTGGGATGCTGCATCTCCTACATAACCACCGATCTCAAGGATCAGCCCAAGGAGTGCGGAACCAAGTCCGTTACCGATCTTATAACCGAAGCTGCAGGCACTGTTTACAAGACCTTCTGTACGATAGCCTGTTTTCCATTCGCCGTAATCGATCGTGTCAGATACCATTGCCCACATAGTAGCACCGCCGCAGGCATTACCGATACCTCTTATGATACTGGATGCTACGATCATTGGCATTGCGCCGCCGGAGAAGTTCAGCATCAGCATACCGATGATATCAAGTACCAGTCCGAGGGAGAATACGTTTCTCTTACCGAATTTCTTAACGAGCATTGCGATAAAGAACATTGCAAGGATCTGTACCACATTGAAAATACCATTAATTGTGCTGACTAAGTTTCTGTCTCCTAAAATGTCTTTTGCGTAGTAAACAGTAGAACCACCGTTTACAGAGTACATTAAGAAGAAAAGAGCAAGCATGCATGTCATCATGATCCAGTATTTATTTTTGAATAATGCTTTCAGCCCTTCCTTGAAAGGGACATCGACGGCCTGACCGTTTTCATCGTGTGCAGCCGCTTTTACACGTTCCTTTGTACCAAAGAAAGTGAACAGGAATGCGATCACTGCTAACAGACCAAGTACACAGAATGCTTTTGTCCAGGCTGATACGTTGTCACCGAAGAACTCTACCAGTGGAAGTGTTACTGTATTGATGATCAGTGTTCCTGCAGTTGCCAGCAGGTTACGGAAAATGCTCAGTACGGATCTTTCATATGGATCCTGTGTCATCAGGGCATTTAAAGATGAATAAGGTACATTGATCGCTGTATATACAACTGTTGATGTCAGGTTGTATGTTACGAAGATGTAAACCAGCTTTGCTGTCTGCCCCCAGGATGCGGGAACGGAAAACAGAAGCACGCCGCATACGGCAAATGGAATACACATACGTAGGATCCAGGGTCTTGCTTTACCGAATTTGGATTTTGTTCTGTCTACGATAACACCCATGATAATATCACTGATACCATCAAAGATTCTTGATACCATCATGATCGTACCAACTGCCAGTGCACTTACCCCTGCATAATCCGTGTAGTAGAATAATAAGAATGCGGACATTGCTGTGTAGATGATGTTACAGCCGAAATCGCCGCAGCCATAAGAAAATCGTTCTAAAATCTGCTTAAAGGTCAATTTACTCTTTCCCATTTTGTAGCTCTCCTCTTTCTTGCTAAATCTTTTTCATGCAGAAAGTTGTTTTCCATTCTGCAAAGACTTTTTCCCTTGTTATTATCACTTATAAAATAGTTGTTTGCGCTCACATCTATCTTTGTTTGTAAGCTTATTTTACAATAGCCTTTCTAAAATGTTTAGTATCTATACTCACCGAAAAATAGGTCGATATTCTCTTTTTCCATTGCATACAATCCTATCGTATGTTATGATCCGGGTAACATATAAACTACAGGTCACATAACGGGACTTTATCCTATTCTGTAAAGGTGGTTGACATAATATGAGCACAACGCATGAGATCGTCCTGACTCCGGTCACAACCAAAGTACGTTTTTATACTTCTGTCGATAATGGCAGTTATATTCCCTCTCACTGGCACAGAGCGATCGAGATCATTTATATTCAGACCGGCGCTTTGACCGTCACAGTGGAATCCCATGCGCAGAAGCTGACTGCCGGACAGTGCATCCTGATCAATTCCAACGTGGTGCACTCTACCCAGTGTACCATTCCAAATACAGCAATCGTATTCCAGATCCCGCTGGACTTTATTGAAACCTATATTCCACAGGTGCGTTCTCTTCTGTTCCATCTCCCGGAAGGCTCCGCTGATCCAAAGGAACGTACCAAGCTGGATATTTTCAAAAACACGCTGGAAAAGATGCAGATCGCCAATGATATGCAGCCGGATGGTTTTTTACTGCGTTTTAACAGTCTGCTGTTTGAAGTGCTGTTCCAGCTTTATCACAGCTTCAGCACAAAAGTCATGCATTCCGATTTCAGTAAAAAGAAAAAAGAACTGGATCGTTTAAATCCAGTTCTTCAGTATACAACCGAGCATTATAATGAACCGATCTCCATTCAGGAGATCGCAGATGTTGCCTGCCTGCAACCGGGCTACTTCTGTCGTTTTTTCAAAAGCAACATGGGAACCACCTTTTTGGAATACCAGAACGAGCTCCGTCTGTCCCATATTTATCAGGATCTGATCACAAGCAAGGATCCTGTCAATGTCATACTGGACAGACACGGCTTTACCAATTATAAGCTGTTCCGCCGCGTTTTCCGGGAGCACTTCGGTGATACGCCGCTGAAAATACGTCAGATGCATGCACAAATCAATTAAATAACGTAACTATAAACAAACTATGAAACTTTTTATATCTTTCCCTGCATGCTTTCTTCCACACATACCTGATTTCTGCCACTGTTCTTGGCAATATACAATGCCTGATCCGCTTTCTTTACTGCGTGATTGTAATCGCCGCCTTCATAAAGCGTGACTCCGATGGAAACCGTAACAGGGCATACACTTCTTGCCTGCGTCTCTATTGTCCTGCGGATTTTTTCTGCACGGTTTACCGCCATGACAGGCGATTCCTGTGTGATCAGCAGAAACTCTTCTCCGCCCCAGCGGATCATGTAATTTGGTACATCCATCGTCTGTGAAACAACCAGTTTGACAATTTCCTTCAGTACAACATCTCCGCCCTCATGACCATAAGTATCATTCACATGCTTAAACAGATCAATATCCATCAGCTGCACGCATAAGTTTTTGCCGCCAAAGCACCGGAAACATTTCTTCTCATCAATAATGGTATCCATAATATTGCGGTTGTAAATCCCCGTGAGCTGATCATGATATGCATTTTCTTCCAATTGCCGCTTTGCCTCGTACTGGGCAAGATATGTCTGTTCTATTGCATAGTCGATCATACAGATCCCCACATAAAACGGGATTCCCAGGATCAGCATCATAGCAAATTCCGGATAATGCAGAAATGTATTGGCAACCGCAATATCCACAAAAATAGGACCTGTCAGCACAATGCCCCACTTGCATGGTGCAGCAAATCCCAGCAGAATAAAGGCTGCCATGATAATGATAAAACCGTCACTTGCAAATGTCAGATCCGGCAGATACACACAAGCGCCGATCGTACACCACATGACACTGTGCCCTACCAGATAGGAAATCGGTACAATGATCCTGTAATCATTGACCTTTGCATTGACGATCATAAATATGGCAAACGGGAGCAGGATGGCAATTCTTGCCGGAACCGTCACCGGATTGATCCTTCCGAACAGATACCAGTCTGATATTGTATAAAATAAAGAAGAGATGCTGATCACGATCACCAGCCACATATTCATTTTTCTGTAATATTCAAACTTTGCCTGATAAAATGTACTGTCTTTTTTCATTTTCTATCCCCTGGATACCCACAGCTAACGCAGACTGCGCAAGTATTCCTTTTTTTCTTTTGTGATCCGGTAGCTTTCGACCGCTTTCTGGATCGTTTTTCTGTGTACCCATTCCGACAGACGCCGCTCCTCTAAATAAGGGATCGTCTCCTCCCACTGCTTTGCAAGTGCTGTCGCCAGATACCATGCGATCATCATGTTTACATAATATTCCTCTGACTGTACCGCCGTGACAAGCTCCAGATATGCCGGATCAAAATCCGCATCCAGATAAAGGCGCAGCAGCAGACCAATCCCATAACGTACTACATATATTTTTTCGGATGAAATCCATTTTCTGATAACCGTTATAAGTTCTTTTTTGTGCTTTTCAAAGCATTTTGGTGCCGGCAGATCACAGGTTGCCCAGTTGTCCACATAAGGCAGAAAGCGTTCCACCTCTGCCAGACAGCTCTCATAGTCCTTGATCTGCGCCACCAGCATCATGTGCAGATTGTTTTCTTCATAATATTGATGTGGCAGCCGGTGCAAAAACTGCTCTGCTTCTGCCGTTTGCGCCAGCTGCTTTGCAAACCTTCGAAGCTGCGGCGTCCGTATTCCGATGATCGTATCCTTATCGATTCCCGGCATTAAATTGCTATGAAAATCCCTGTACGCCGGATCCTGCATGGAAAATAGCTGCTTTTGTAGTGAAGTCATGGTGTATACCTGTTTGCTTATCTTTATTTTAAAATATTATGATGTTGGGGTCAAAAGCCCGGGCTTTGATGCCTGCGGATTGTTCCGTGCTCTGCACTCCCACAATCCTGCCCAATATTCGCATATCGTGGGATTAACATCCCACTTTTATGCTCATATCGGGGCGGGTCCCAAGGTCTTTCAACCACTTATGAGCAAGCTCATGTGGTTTTAGACCTTTTGACCCTGGCATCAAAATATTATACCATAAAATATTTCCCCCATAAACATTTACAAACAAAAATAAGCGTGTTACCATCTTTATAAAACAGTTGGGAGGTACATTATGGCAGAGATAAAATGGAAAGACAGAAAACGTATCATTTTCGGTCTTCCCTGGACATTTACAAAATACAGTTTAACGGAAGACAGACTTTTTATCAGCACAGGCTTACTCAGTACAAAAGAGGATGAAGTCCGTCTGTACCGGATCATGGATCTTTCTCTGGAGCGTAAGCTCTGGCAGCGGTTATTCGGTCTTGGCACGATCAAGTGCTGTTCTGCCGATAAAACGTTGGGCGATTTCGAGATCAAAAATATTAAGGATTCCAAAAATGTCAAGGAAATGATTTCTGAACTGGTGGAGGAAGAACGTTCCAGAAAAAGAGTCAGCAGTCGCGAATATATCAGTCATGATATGGATGATGACGATGATGACGATGATGTGGATTCAGACCAGTAAATTAGGTTACAGAGGCGAAACAGGCTGCCAGACAGGCAGCCTGTTTTACTATTTCCGTATAGAATAAATCAGCACATCCTCTGCATTTGTTAGGTCTTTAAAAATCGAAAGACTCTAATTTATTGTAAATTTATTTACAATATCAGAAAGTCGTTTTGCAATTGTTTGATTCTGTGTTACCTGATGCTGAATTGTATCAGAAACATCAGAGAGTTTTTCGCTTTTTTCTACAATACTATCGATTGCATTCTGATTTTGTGCTGTAATATCATGAATTTCTTCCATATGATCGTTAATCTGGGATGTAGAAGTAATCATTGTTTCAATGGATTTTGTAATTTCTTCCATTAAGTTTTGGATATTTTCTGCTATTGCACTGTTGTTATCAGACTGTTTTGCATAACTTTCAAACTGTCCTACAACACTGTTTTGCATATAATCTATAATCTTACAAAAACAATTGTTTACCACCTCAATACTATTGTTTGCTTCATTGCATATCGTTTGAATATTTGTTGCGGTCATTTTTGAAGTATCTGCCAATGTACCGATCTCCCCTGCTACAACCGCAAAGCCTTTTCCGGCTTCTCCTGCTCTTGCTGCTTCAATCGAAGCATTCAGGGAAAGAAGATTCGTTTTATTGGCGATGCTTAGGATTTCAGTTGCTAATTGATTAATTTTAGATAATTCACTCAAACTATCAATGGCATGTTCTACGGATAATCTGGTGCTGTCAAGTTCTTGTTTTCCATTTTCATATGCCTGCTGTGCATTATTACACATATCGTCCGCATCCAGTTTTACCTTTTTGCTCATCTGCAATGTTTCTGTAATTTGCAAATCGATGGCTTCTACAATATCATTAATATGTTTTACCTCTTTATATACATTATCTACAGTTTTATTGGTATTTTCTAGTGATTCCGATAATTGTTGTGTAGCAGCAGTTTGGTCTGTTGTGCTATCTACCATTTCAATTGCAGAATCATGAAGATTGTGAGCATTTTCTTCTAAAGTGCCACAACACTCCATCAAAGTCTGTACCATACCTCTTAATGATGTAATTAAATTACCTATAGCTTTTGAAATATTTCCAAGTTCGTCCTTATGTATCTCATGCTGTTTAATATCATCGTTAGATGTTAAATCAAACTGTTGTAACTTTATTATACCATTTTCAATAGACATCATAGGGCACATCATTCTGGTGATAATTACAGCGGATACTATACCAAGAATCAGTAATATGATTGCACACATAATCAACAACTGATTTCTTACAGAAACAACAGCCGCAAATAATTCATCTTCATCAGCATTAATCATAAACAGCCATCCACGGTCTGCCATATAATAATAAGAGTCAATATAGTCTTTTCCATTCTCTTTGTGCTCTACATAACCACCGGCACTATTCGCAGTATCCTTATATTTCTCACATAACTGCAGCAGATACTCTTCCTCTGTTTCTGTGGCAACCTTTTCCGCCTGATTATGGAAAATATATTTATGATCCTTTACATTAATCATGCTGTAAGTCGCATGCTCCATTCCATTCATTCCAAGGCTGTCCAGCTTATTCACAAGCCCCTCAGTATAAATTCCACCCCCAACAAGTCCTGCAGGATTCCCACTTTCATCATAGATCGCCCGATACATGGAGACAATCTGATCGCCGCTTGCCGGTGATATAATGATTCCTGTATTATATACCCCATCCGTAGCAATCAGTATATCCTGTAATGCTTTTAACGAATCCCCTTCTCTTGTAGTAATACCAACCACCCCGGCATTGGTATGGGCAAGTACATGGGTATTCCATTCACTTACATACAATCCCTCCAGATTATTTATATCCGCAGAAAAGGATTCCGTATATTTCTGTGCCGCATCAATTGCTGATTTATTTTCCGGATTTTTGAGGACATTCAAAATTTCTCCTGCCTTACTGTATGCTGACAGAATCACCTCGGATTCCTGTACATAATTATCCACAATCTGGCTTCTCTCCTGTACGATTGTCTGCAGATTGTTGATTGCAGTATTTTTGCTATTTTTAGTAGTTTCCATTATTACCATCACTGATAAACAGGTCATAACTATCATCTGCATTATCAAAATAGCTACGATTATTTTTTTTGCAAAAATATTTTTCTTCTTCATAAAGTACTCCTAACTTATCTTAATCTTATACCATCTATCTCAATATCTGAAGTAGCAGACAACGGAACCAGCAAATAAGTCACACCGTCAATTTCCCTCTTCTAGCTTTCATTGGCTTTTCATCCATGTCGGCTTTCCTTTTCCAACTGGAGTTGCTTTTCCTTATCCTTTTGAGAGGAATACAGCCTGTCTGCATCATATTCGTAACCTTTATTTTTATTCGATCCCATATAAGTTTTACTTTAATGATATATTTATAGTGGCTCAATTGTCAATACAAAAATCTAAGATTTTTATATTGAACTGATATGGTTGATCAGTTACAGGGAACACTGGGAAAGTAGAGGAACTCTCCCCCTGTTCCATTTATGCTAAGCTACATATGGCAACAGCATTGCCGGATAGTAGCATTCAGCCGGTGTCTGATAGTCAAGTGCAGAATGACGCCGTTCAAAGTTGTAAGTGTGGATATACTGTCCGATGGCAGTTCTGGCGTCTTTGATGTTATTGTATTGTGTCAGGTAGGCTTCTTCATACTTGAAGCTGCGAAACCAGCGCTCAATCATAATGTTGTCTGCCCAGCGGCTGTGCCAATCAATAATGGCTGTCAGATATAAAAAGCCACGCCTGATCGGAATATATGTAACGTCTATAGACCATGCCTGGTTTGGTTTGTCTATGATGGCATTACGAAGCAGATATGGACATACCTTGGCTTGCTGCATACGCTTGGAAAGGTTCATCTTTGGACTAAACTTACTCTCGTAGTCAGGTTCACAAACTTCTTCAGATTTTTTTGAGCCAGTCAACCTGCATGGTTAACTGACCAACCTTTTTGGCATACTCCGCTTTTTCCTTGCGTTCTTCGGCAAGCTTTTCTTTGAGGTTATCCTCACGTTTGTCATCAAATACAGCAGAAGCGTTGTCGAGAAATTCTTTTTTCCGGTTGCGGAGCAGATTCGGCTGGATATTATTTTCAACAGCAAGAGTATTGAGATCTTTCTCACCCTTAAGTAGTTCGATTACAAGGTCTGATTTGAATTTGGCATTGAAATTTCTTCTTTGTCTGGACATGTTTATGAATCCTTTCTTTGTTACTGATTTTAGTATATCAGATTCATTAAAAACTGTCCGAAAAAGTGTCTTAATTTATGAGACCATTATAATAGAAAGCATATCCAACATAGTTGACAGTGTCATACCATCTTATAAATACGATTTCCCCTTCTTCTGAAGCAGCGCGATGCTCTCGCAATGCACTGTCCCGGGGAACATATCAACCGCCACAGCCTTCTCCATCTTATAACCGCTTGCCTCAAATACGGCAAGATCCCTTGCCAGACTTGTTGGCTTGCAGGAAATGTAGACAATGCGGTCTACGCCGTAATCGATAATCTTCGTCAGTGCCTTGGGATGAATACCGTCACGCGGCGGATCTAAGATGATAAGATCCGGCTTTTCTTCGATCGTGTCTAATACCTTCAAGACATCCCCTGCAATAAACTCGCAGTTATGTAAACCATTTAATTCTGCATTCTTCTTTGCAGCTTCTACCGCTTCTTCAACGATTTCCACCCCGATCACCTTTTTGGCAACCGGTGCCATCAACTGTGCGATCGTTCCGGTACCGGAGTAAAGATCAAATACGATCTTGTCCTTTTCCCCGTTTTCGTTCAGAGAACCGATATAGGAACGCGCTGTCTCATACAGAACCTCTGCGCCCAGCGAGTTTGTCTGAAAGAAAGAAAACTCCGTGATTTTAAAACGCAGTCCCAGTAATTCCTCGTAAAAATAATCCTGTCCGTATAAGATCTCTGTCTTATCATTCTTAACTACATCTGCAACACTGTCATTATACGTGTGCAGAACACCTACCAGTTTTCCTGTTAAGTCAAGTTTACATAATTCATTTACAAGCGGCTGCAGATCATAGGTACCCAGTGTTGTTGTGACAAGTGCAACCATCAGCTCTCCTGTTTTCACAGCACGTCTGACAAGCAGGTGACGCAGATATCCGGTCTGTCTCATACGATGATAAAACGGAATATCATTCTCCTGCCCCCAGGTAAGCACTGCGGAAAGCACTTTTCTGAAATCAGGATCTACGATCTGGCACTGGTCTACCGTCACAATATCATAAAAGCTGCCACGCTTATGCATACCAAGGCTGAGCGGACCGTCCTTATAAGCATCTCCAAAAGAAAACTCCATCTTATTCCGATAGCCATACCGGATCGGACTTGGTTTAATGCCTTCAAATACATAATCCGGCTTCTGATTCTGACTTATGTAAACTTCGTCAAGAATCTGTTTCACCTGATTTTCTTTGATGGAAAGCTGTGCTTCATATGGCAGGTTCTGATAATTACAGCCACCGCAGATTCCAAAATGCGGACATGGAGAAGCTATCTCGTCCGGTGCTTTTTCCAGAATTTCCAGCACATTTGCTTCTGCTCTGCCCTTTTTCTTTTTTGTGATGCGGCAGCTCACCTTCTGCCCCGGTATTGCATTTTTTACAATGACCTTGGTATCCTCTACACTCATAATACCTTTATTCGGAAATTGAATGCGCTCAATCACGCCCTCTACGATCTCACCCTTTTTCATAGTACTCCTTTTCGCTGTCGCTTGATTTTGTTACCATACTCGAAAAGCATGCTGCCATGCAGCATCCGCACTTCGTGCTCTCTACTTTTCTCGTTGTACGTTCGGTCAAAATCAAATGCCAGCTTCGCTGTCGCTTGATTTTGTTACCTCACTACAAAACGGGATTCCATCGGAATGGAATCCCGTTCAATGCGTTCTGTTCTGTTTCGATTTATTCCTCTGTCTCGTCTGCCTTTGCATCTACTTTTTCAGTATCTTCTTCATCAAAGAAATCATCATCAAAGTCATCATCGAAATCATCTTCGAAATCTTCCAGATAATCCGGTGTGAAATACAGATATACTGCATATGCGATGCCTGCTACTGCTGCAATAGCTCCAATAATCGCAAGAGCCCAGAGAATTGCTCTTGGAAATTTCTTTTCCTCTTCTTCCTTCTTCAGGAAGTCATTTGCCTTGATCATTGCTGCAATGTCTTCTACCTTTAATTTGTTCATGTTAATTCCGCCTTTCTTATATTTGATTTGTAACGGCTCAGCACCATACAGATTTGTGATCAGCCGGTCTTTTATCAGCTGCCTTTACATCGTTTAATTGTAGATAGTATACCACATTTTCCGCTTCATTACTACCAGTATTTTCTGCATAGCCCGGTAAAAAACCAAAAACATAAATTTCGCAATCAGATCTTCTGCAGCTTTGCGAAAGCCGCATACATAACCTTCTGCCCATACGCATTGAAATTGACAGTAACCTTGGTATCCTTCGGACCCGGCTCCATTTTCAGCACAACACCTTCTCCGAATTTCATATGGCGCACCTTATCCCCGACCGTATACTGTACAGAAGCATACGCGGGCTTTGTCTGCGTCTGTGCAATAAACGGCTTGACCTTTTCCGGTGTTACCGCAGGCTTACGAAGGCTTGCAGATCTTGCGATCGTCTGACTGCCCGGTGTCACGTAGACCGGCTTTACAGTTGCTTTCGGCTTACCGCTTCCATGTTCCGCCGTTTTCTTTATGCCGCTGGCAGAAAATGTATTGGCACTGAATGTCTTTCCGAATTCCTGCCTTCCCTGCCCAAAGGAAAGCGATCCCGAACTGTACGGCTTCTGCTTAAACAGGCTCTTCTCGTAGGAGTCATCCTCATAATCACTGAAGCTTCTCTTATAAACAGGCAGTTTATTGTCTAAAAGCTCTTCCGGGATTTCCTTGATGAAACGGCTGATCGGATTATACTGTGTTTCGCCGCGCACCATACGCTGCTTCGCAGCTGTGATCGTCAGATCCTTTTTGGCTCTTGTAATACCTACATATGCCAGCCTGCGCTCTTCCTCCAGCTCGGAGCTGTCGTCCGCTGTGATGGTCATATAGCTTGGGAAGATGCCATCCTCCATACCTGCCAGATAAACATGGGAAAATTCCAGTCCCTTTGCACTGTGCAGCGTCATCAGAAGCACTCTGTCCTGCTCCTCATCCACGTTATCAATATCCGCAACAAGTGCGACTTCTTCCAAAAAGCCGGAAAGTGTCGCCTCCTCATGCTCCGACTCATAGGCAACAACCTTGGAAAGGAGTTCATCCACGTTTTCCATGCGGCTTTGAGCCTCTTCCTGCTCTCCCTCTGCCTGCAGCAGATCCATATAGCCCGTTGTATCGATGATATCCTGCAAAAGCTCTTCCAGCCCGTAAACAGTCAGACGGCTTCTGAATACCTGTATCATATTGACAAACGGTGTGATCTTGGCTGCGCTTTTGCCGAGTGTCGGGATCTGTTCCGCCTGCCGCAATGCATCATAAAAACTCAGATTATTTTCGTCTGCATAATTCTGTACCTTTGCAATCGTTGTCGCACCGATCCCACGCTTAGGGATATTGATGATACGTTTTACCGCCACATCATCGCGTCCGTTATCGATCGTCTTTAAATACGCCAGCAGATCCTTGATCTCCTTCCGGGCGTAGAAATTTACGCCGCCCACGATCGTATAAGGAATACCGGATCGTACAAACTGCTCCTCCAGCATACGGGACTGGGCATTTGTCCGGTAAAGCACCGCGCAGTCCTGAAACGCTGCCTCTCCTGTCCGCTGCTTTTTCTTAATATCGGAAGCAATAAATTCCGCTTCTTCGTAAGCCATGTCAAACTGACGGAAATGGATCCGGTTTCCCGCTCCCTGATCCGTCCAGAGTGCTTTGTCCTTCCGCCCTACGTTATTGCGGATCACGGCATTTGCCGCATCCAGAATATTCTGGCTGGATCTGTAGTTCTGCTCCAGTTTGATCACATGCGCATCCGGGAATACTGACTCGAAATCCAATATATTGCGGATGTTAGCGCCACGGAACTTGTAAATAGACTGGTCATCATCCCCTACAACGCATAAATTACGGTTAGCCGCAGACAACAACTTGATCAGCTCAAACTGTGCTGTATTGGTATCCTGATACTCATCCACCATAATATATTGCAAACGATCCTGATAATTCTGGCAGACCTCCGGGCACGCCTTAAACAGCTCCACCGTCTGCATGATCAGATCATCAAAATCCATGGCATTATTCTTCCGCAGGGTCGCCTGATATTCCCGGTAAGCCTTGCCGATCCGCTGCTTGGTAAAATCCCCAAATGCATGCATTTCGTATTCCTGCGGTGTGATCAGAGAATCCTTGGCAGAAGAGATCGCAGATAAGATCGTACGCTCCTTGAGCATCTTCGTGTCGATCTCCAGACGTTTACACACGTCCTTCATCACAGTCTTCTGGTCGTCCGTATCATAGATCGTAAAATTGTTATCATAACCGATCCTGTCTGCATAACGGCGCAGGATCCGCACACAGCTGGAGTGAAAGGTGGAAACCCAGATGCTCTCCGATCCCATCCCGACAAGGGCATCCACACGGTTCCGCATTTCCTGCGCTGCTTTATTGGTAAAGGTGATCGCCATGATGTTCCATGGGCTGACCTGACATTCCTCGATCAGATAGGCGATCCTGTGGGTAAGCACTCTGGTCTTACCGCTTCCCGCACCTGCAAGGATCAGGACAGGACCTTCTGTCTGCAAAACTGCCTCCTTCTGCTTTTCATTTAATGTATCGTAAATACTCATACATTCCTCCGTATTCAAACAAATGTTCGTTATCTTTCCTATTATAACACTGCTACAACAATTCCTGCAATAATGACAGCCGCACAAATCAGTTTATAACCGATATTTTTTTCATGGAAGATAAACTTACCCGCAAGGATCGTCACAATACAGCCGGATTGCTTGATCAGTGTCATAATGCTGATCCGGCTTTCCGGGTTTGCATTTGCCAGAAAAAGCGACCGGTCTGCAATGACAAACAAAATGGCAAGCAGCCAGATCCAAGGGTTTTTCAATGACTCCTTCACGTGGATCTTTTCTTTTGCGATAATAATGTAAACCAGATAGTACAGCACCAGAAACAGCATATACCAGAACTGCAGCTGTGCACTTGTAATATCCTTTGTCAGTATTTTATCCAGAAGTCCCGATATCGCATTCAGCATACAGGAAGCCAGTGCAAACAGGACTAAAATGACCGGTACATGTTCTTCATTTTGCTGTTCCTTATTTTTCTGTTTTTCTGAAATCGTACACGCAGTACCGTCATCTGTCTGTATATCAGAGTTTTCCCGTACCTTCTTCTGCATTCTGCAAACCATAGACCATTTCGGTCTTTTCAGCATCAGAAGTCCGACACAGACAAGTAATAACCCGATCATCTGATTTCCCGACAGTACCTCATGCTGCACGATTACCGCCAGCAGTGTGGCAAACAGAACGCGTGACAGGTCTAAAAGCCCGTACAGACTGATCGGCATTTTCTTGATGGCTTTAAAGCTGCACATCCATGCCAGAAAAATGATAAAAGACTTAAATGCCACCGCAGGCAGGAAATGCATATCCATCTGCGCTGCATTTTTCACATCCGGGCATACAAATAAAAAAGCAAACAGTGTATAGAAAAACAACACTTCCATGACACTGCTTCTCTGCAATGATTTCTTTTTAACAATCTCTCTTGTACCTTTTAAAACACCATAATTTAAAACGAATAACATCCACATAAATAATATTCTCCCGATTTTCCTCGGATAACGTATCATACTTTTCCCTGTCTTGCAAATAGTTTTCATTTAGTCACGCCATGCAGAATCTTTCATACTTTATAAAGAGGGCTGTTGCCCATCAAAAAAAGGAGGATACGATTATGAACAGAAAAAAGAAACGGAGCATCTGTCTGCTCCTGCTGACAGCACTTGTCACACTTTCTCTGACGGGCTGCGGGCAGAAAGAAAAAGTCACCGGAGAAAAAGTCGTGCTGAATGAAGTAGCACATTCCATCTTCTATGCCCCGATGTATGTGGCGATCGAAGAAGGCTATTTTGCAGAGGAAGGCATTGATCTGACACTGGTGACCGGCTTTGGTGCAGACAAAACAATGACCGCCGTTTTGTCCGGTGAAGCGGATATCGGATTTATGGGACCGGAATCCACGATCTACACGTATCTGGGCGAAACCGACGACCCAGTGATCAACTTTGCACAGCTGACGCAGCGTGCAGGGAACTTTATGGTTGCAAGGGATGACAGCGACTTTTCCTGGCAGGATCTGAAAGGAAAGACTGTTCTTGGCGGACGCGCAGGCGGTATGCCCGAAATGGTCTTTGAATACATTCTGAAGAAAAACGGTATTGACCCGGCAAAAGATCTGACGATCGACCAGAGCATCGACTTTGGTTCTACTGCTGCTGCCTTCAGTGGCGGAAAAGGGGATTACACCGTAGAATTTGAGCCATCCGCTACCGCACTTGAATCCATGGATGCAGGCTATCATGTAGTCGCTTCCCTCGGTGTGGATTCCGGTTATGTTCCGTATACCTGCTTCTCCGCAAAGAAAAGTTATGTAAACAAAAACGCAGCTACAGTCCAGAAATTTACCAATGCGCTGCAGAAGGGAATGGATTATGTTGCAGGTCACACCCCGGAAGAGATCGCCAAAGTGATCAAACCACAGTTTAAGGAAACAGACGAGGCAACACTGGAAACGATCATCAGCCGGTACTACAGCCAGGATACCTGGAAAACAGACCTGATCCTGCAACAGGACAGCTTCACACTGCTGGAAGATATTCTGATCGATGCAGGGCAGTTATCAGATTATGTAAACTATGAAGATCTTGTCACAACCAAATTTGCAGAAGAAGCGAAGAAATAATCAGCTGAACGATCCTAAAATAAAGAATGTGACAGGAATTTACCATCACAAAAATAAGAGACAGAGATCAGCACTACTTCTGATCTCTGTCTCTTTTCTTTTATCCTTCTTTATAAAATTGTTCTATAATCCCATCTGCAAGCACTCTGGCGAATAAGGTACCCTGTTCCCCCATCTCCTGGTATACGAAAAGCTCTTTGCGGAGATTTCCCTCTCTGCTCTGCTTTGCGGCTTCTTCAACCGCACCATTCAGGCTCTGGAGGAAATCCGAAATCTGTCTGCTGATATATTTGTCATTCTGTTTTTCGAGAAACTCTCCTATCTTTACAGCCTGCTCATCAATTTCATTCCTAAGAGCTGAAATATTCTGCCTTTCTCCTGTATAAACGGCTCTCGCATAATCTGCAAGTTTTTCTGTATATACAGTAAAAATCTGACTTAAGCGGCTCGTCATGCTGACCGGATAAAAAGCGCTGTAAATAGTTGCAAGCTCTCCCGGGACTTCCAAAAGATACTCAAGACTCTGCTCTGTTCTTTCTTCCGTTCCGCTAAAGGAAGCCATATACAATTGCAGGAAGCCAAGATACTGATATACCACCTTGTTAAAGTCACTTACAATCTGCAGCTCATCCAGTCCCTGCTTTTCCTCAAAACGTTTTCCTTCACAAATATTCAGTTTATCTCCTACCCGCAGATTATAGGGATTTACCCCGGGATTTGCAAGTAGTATCAATGGTACCGTTGTCTTATACTGCTTCGCCAGCTTATAAAGCGTATCTCCTTTTTGAATCTCATGCACCGTCATCTGACATTTCATAACTGCCTCCATAGGTTGTTATCATTCCCTATCAGTATATGAAAACCGGACGGCATATGTGAATCTCTAATAGCTTCTGATCTTATCCTCCGAATCATCGTTTGTCTTATCAATCTTCCGGATCACCACAAAATAACTGTAATTGTCACTGACTCTGATCTCGATCCGGTCGCCAACCTTATGTCTCATCAGTGCTTTTCCCATCGGGGACTCAATACTGATCAGATTTTCCAGCGAATTGCTTCTTACCGTAGTTACAATACGATAAGTCTCCTCACAGTCATCCTCCTCCACATAAACAGTCACCGTATTATTCATACCGACTTCATCTGTTTTGGAATCATCGGAAATGACCTGTGCTGTTTTGATCATACGCTCCAGATAGCGGATCCTGCTCTCGTTTTTATTCTTCTCTTTTTTGGCAGCATGATATTCAAAGTTTTCACTTAAGTCCCCATGTGCCCTTGTCTCTTTTACCGCTTCCAGAAGCTCCGGTCTTTTTACCAGCTTCCGGTATTCGATCTCCTGCTGCATTTTATCTATATCAGACTGTGTTAATTGGTCTCTCATAACGTCAACTCCTTCTGTCCAAAATAAGTTCTGATCTTCTCCTCATTCAGTTCTTCCCCGATCACGATCAGAACCTCCTGTCCTTTTTCCACTTCTTTTACGGTCATGGCATCCTGCATCGCATTCAGCTCCAGCCATTTATCATCCTTACGGATAAAACCTTTCACCCGGAAGATCTTTCCGCATTCTGCATCCTGCAGTACCGCAGATACCGTCTGCCGCATCTTCTCTTCTGTCATACCCAGATTCAGGAAATACACAGACTGGAAGCCGTCCTGTTCCCCGGACAGCTTCACATGATCCGCCGGTTTATACCCGCTTGTCATGATCTTTTGATAGTCTTCCTCTTTCAACAGAGCCCAGTCCTTGCAGATCATCACATCTGCAAGCTGTCTGTCGCATTTGATCCGCTGCATGGCACGCCCGATATGTGCCTTTGTCCTTTCGATCTCCTGCTCCGTGGCTTCCTGCACCTTGCTGAATAAGATAACGCCCGCACCCGCAACCTCGGAAGCCAGCAGATAATCGGCGTTTTCAGACATTTCATCCGGCAGTTTCGCATCTACCACAGCGATCACATTTCCGATCTCATACCACTGATCCAGCGGTTCTTCCCGCAGGGTATCAAAAAATTCGTCCACATCGAAAATACCGGATGGCTCGATCAGCACCCTGTCAAAGCCCCGCATTCCCATGGAGATCAGCTTTGTTTTAAACCGGCGCTTATGGCAGTCCTTATCACAGCCGCCCGCTACCATTTCCAGATCACAATGATCTCCCAGAAGATCCTGCATCAGCAGCATATCAACATTGACTGCGCCGAAATCATTTTCCAGAATACAGATATGCTCACCTTTTCCGATCAGATAAGACGCATATTTCTTTAAAAAAGTTGACTTCCCGCTTCCTAAAAATCCGGTGATCAGATCCACCTTGATCATTTGATTCACATCCTTTGTCAAATAGTTTTCCTTTTAATACACATATGCTGTGTCTACATCAATAACCACATAGTAATCCGGCCACTTTTCCCATACCTTCTTTTGTATGATGTCTTTCAATTCTTCCTGTGACAGCTTAAAATCAGCCGGTATAACCACATCAAATATCATATTGTGGTGTGTCGTACCTGTCACCATACGGAAATCATGGATCGTAAGCCGTTCATCAATGGCTTTTACAAGCTTTACCATTTCTTCCTTCATTTCAACTGTTTTTACATTGCCAACATCGATCGGATCCATATGGATCACAGTCTCGCAATGCAGCTTTTCCTTCAGCTCCCGTTCTATCCGGTCGATCAGATCATGCAGTTCATAAATATTACCGTCCCCTGATACCTCTGCATGCAATGATACCATTACTCTTCCCGGTCCGTAATCATGCACTGCCATATCATGGATTCCCAGCACCTCCTCATGCTGCATGACAAGTTCTTTGATCTCTTTGACAAATTCCGGATCCGGAGCCTGTCCCAGCAATGGGCTTACTGTTTCCTTTGCCGCACCTATGCCTGCTGCCAGGATAAAAACAGCAACCAGAATACCGCAATATCCATCTATGTTGATCCCTGTTACCGCTAAAAACAGCATTGCCAGCAGTACAACTGTCGTAGCAGCCGCATCACTCAGGCTGTCCGTTGCCGTTGCTGCCATCGTTGCAGATCTGATCTTTTTTCCGATGGCATGATTATAATATGCCATGTACAGTTTAACCAGAATGGATGCTGATAACACAGCGATAGACAGCGTACTGATCTGTACACTGACCGGATGCAATATCTTCTGCACCGAATTTTTTGCCAGTTCCACGCCCATTAAAAGGATCAGAAAGGAAACACCGAGCCCTGCCAGATATTCGATCCTTCCATGTCCAAACGGGTGATCCAGATCAGGCTTTTTCCCGGAGAAGACAAAACCGATCAGCGAAATAAAGGAAGATCCCGCATCTGACAGATTGTTAAAGGCATCTGCCATGATCGCAATAGATCCACTGAGAAAACCTGCCAGATACTTTCCTGCAAACAGGCAGATATTTAAAAAAATGCCCACAACAGCACCTAATGTACCATATACTCTTCTCTTTTTCTCTTCACTGTCGGATTCTCTGATCCAGAACTTAGCCAAACACGTTATCATATTGTACTCTCCCAAATAATGATTCAATTTTACTCTTCATACAAATATAAATCAATATCTACCGCCCCTTCGATACCGGGAACTTTTCCCGATTCCGTAAACTGCCACATCGTAAATGCATAGGGGAAATCCGGCTGCATCCTATAATCTGCCAGCCAGAGCGGATAAGCTGTCAGCTCCTCCAAATATAATACTGTTGTCAGCCGCTTTGCATTGGCATAGACCATCGGCTGATAGCCTGCTGCCTGCACAGCATCACAAAACGCCGCCGTGATCTTAGTCAGCTGCTTTCCTGTCAGTTCATCTGTTCTTGCCGTATCATAAAGGATCGGCTCTGTATCAAATACGATCGGCATTTCCATTTCCTGCCCTTCGATCGCCTGCAGGACAAATGCTGCCTCTTCTCTTGCCTCCTCCTCGGAAATGGCTGCGGAAAAGAAATAGACACCTGTTTTCAGTCCCTGCTCCTTTGCACCTCTCAGATTTTCATAAAACCGATCATCCATAACCAGCTTCCCGCTGCCATATCCCCTTAGCCCTATCCGCAGCATGACATAGGAAATGCCTGCGTTTTTCACCTGCTCCCAGTCAATATTTCCCTGAAATTTGGAAACATCGATACCAAGCATAGTCTGATAGCCCTGCGCCTCATACCGTTTCGTCAGATCTTCTCCCGAAAAGGCAGACAATGTATACGGATTTTGCGCAACATCCGTCAGAAGCGGTACACGCAGATAGCCTTCTGCAATATCATAGACCACAGTCGTCTGTGCTTCCTTTTCCATATCCGACACATAAGGAATCTGTTTTTCTTTTTCTGCCACGATCCATGCCTGCTGCTCTTCTGCCTGCTTCTGCGCCTTTTCCCCGGCTGCTTCCTGTACCGCCTGCTGCGATCCGGACTGCCCATTATCATTGCCCGCTTCCGCATTCTGCGTGGCTTTTGTCTGCTCTGTCAGAACCGCTTCTGTCTGCATGCTCCGGTTTTGCCTCACCGCCACAACTCCCAGTGTCAGACCGACCGCTGTCAGCAGAAAAAGACATCCCAGCACAATGCCTGCGCGCTCTGCCAGACGTTTTTTCCTGCGTCCCATAAAAACGGAACCGGCAAAAAAGAGAGCTGCAAACAGTAATGCACCCATTCCGAGGATGGGAAGACTGCTGCCCGGATTTTTTCCGCCTTCTGCAAGCTCCTGTCTGCTACTCTCCAGACTTCCCTGATCTGTTTCCTGCCGACTTTCCTGTTCCGCCGCAAGCTCCTTAACCGTGTCCTCTGTCTGCGCCGCAATGCCAAGCTCTTCTGCCGTTCTGGTGACGCTGTTTGTCTGTGTATACAGAAAGTACCCATTATACAGCCGTGCACAGATCTCCTGCTCCGCCGTCTGTCCTATGATCCTGATCTCCGTTCCCGCCTCATCAAACGGAAGCAGCTCCGACCATGTCTTTCCGCCATCTGTGCTGTAATCATAATAGACAAGTCGGCTCTGCGCATCTGTTCCGGTCAGCGTATAAAGCTGTGCATCCTCTTCTGTCCCCGTCCAGGTAAGCACCGCTGTCTCCGGCTCCGTCGTATCGTGGGAAATCGCTGTCTCCGGTGCTCTGTATCCGTTTTTGACATATGCCGAATAGTCGTTTCCAAGAGAGGTACTGACAAGTCCGTAATACTTTGCAAGTGCCGTCGCATCAAGACGTCCCATTTCCTGCCAGTCCTCGGGGCTGTCCAGATATGCCCGGTCCATGACATGATCCGCATAGGCATGCTCCACCAGGATACACGGCAGATCCAGTGCCGCCGATTCCCGGATAATCCCATAATAATCCGTTCCACTGTCATTTAACCGCGTTTTGACACCACGGATCGTCAGACCATGCTCCGAAAGCTGGGACAGGATGATATCTCCCAGCGCATGCATTTTGGCATTTGCCAGCCCTGTGCTGGGAATCCACACCTCTGATCCGTACATCGTATGATTTTCGGACATATTAAAATGGAGGCTGACCATAACATCTGCCTCCACACTTTTTGCATATTCTGCCCGTTCTTTCAGGGACATATCTTTCTTGTCCGGATTCGTTATGTAAACCTCTGTGTTATCATACTGCTGTAACAGCTCCTGCATTGCCTTTGCTGTCACAAGGTTCATATCCTTTTCCAGAAATCCGTCATAGTTCAGCCCTTCATTGCTGCCACCATGTCCCGGATCGATCACAATTACAAAATTCTCTGCCATATACCCTCTGCTCTGGTTTATTTTTTATTCTTTTTTTCTTCCTTATCAGATTCTTCCGTACTCTGTCTGCTGCTTCTCATCTCATCGATCAGCTTTTCGATCAGAAGCTTCTTTACATATACATCAAAGCTCAGCATACAGATAAAATAAAACTGCTGCAGAAAGTCCCTGGATTCCTCATCTGCATCCGCAAAAGATTTCTGTGCCTGCTCGAAATGCCTTGCCACATCCTTTTTCAGTGTCTGGATCTCTTTTCCTTCCATCTGGAAAACTTCTTCGTAAATATCGGAAAGTGTCAGTCCGTCTTCTTTCCCGAAAAAACGATCTGTGATCGGCTGCAGCAGCTCCTGGATATCACTGATCGACAGAAATCCCTTGAAATAATAAATAAAGATAAGCACCAGAAGATGCTCCTTGGAATATTTCTTTTTCACAGGCGGCGGCAGAAGATCGTTCTTTGCATAATTATTGATCATTGTCTTCGTCAGTATCTTATCCGTTTCCTGCCTTGTCGTACTTTTCAGCCGATGATCCATAAAAGTAGTAACCTGATCCATGTAAAGATCGATATTCGGGATATCTGCCGTTTTGATATAATCTATGCGGTCAAAGCTTTCCATTATGCTGTTTAATAAATCTTCTGTTGAAATTGTCATAATATGCTCCGCTTCTTTCCTGTGTTACGTATTTTTTATTCACTCTACATTATATAGTATTAAAAACTATTTGTAAATGTCTAACTTTTCTTTCTCCGCCGAAAGAATTTCTGTGCCGGTTGACGCTTTGCTTTTCCTGTGCTAAGATAAGAGAAATGTATGACGTTAAAATTTTACAGTGTTAAAGTGTTGGAGGGTAATTATGGTAAAGCAATTAAAATCTGAACCGGTTGATCATCTGTTTGAAGCAATCCTGACCCTGAAATCCAAAGAGGAATGCTATTCTTTTTTTGAAGATCTGTGTACAGTCAATGAGCTGCTCTCTCTTTCCCAGCGTTTTGAAGTTGCTGCCATGTTGAAAGAGCATAAGACCTACTTGGAAATCGCCGAAAAGACCGGTGCATCCACCGCTACTATCAGCCGTGTCAACCGCTCTCTTACTTATGGAAATGACGGCTATGAAATGGTTTTCAGCCGTATGAAGGAAGAATAAAACGCCGCTGCACCACAGGAATCCGCAGCACGTGGCATCATATAAAAATCCCATGTAGTCATTTCAGGTCTGCATAATTGCATGATCCTGAAATTTCCACATGGGATTTTTTGATATGTTCAAAGCTTATATTACTTCTATTTTCAGTTAAAATGATTTTTCCGTAAACCTACACATCCAGCTTCATATCGCCGTCCTGTAACCATCCAAGCTTTCTCATGCCTGTGGCAAATGCCCAGGAAAGAACACCTGTCAGCAGGAAATGCAGCACAATGATCTTGACGAGGACGATGTTTCCGCTTTCCATGGCTGCCATTGTCTGATAGGTTGTGATCTGTCCGACCAGACCTGCTGTACCCATACCGGCGCCTGTTGCATTATTTGTCATGCCAAATACAAGTGTGGAGACCGGACCAAGCACCGCGCTTGTTAAAATAGCAGGCAGCCAGATGATCGGCTTCTTCACAATATTACCGATCTGCAGCATACTTGTGCCGAGTCCCTGCGCTAAAAGTCCGTTTACCTTATTATCCTTATAGCTTGCAACCGCAAAACCAACCATATTTGCACAGCATCCGACTGTTGCCGCACCTGCTGCCAGACCTGACAGATTTAAGATAATGCCAAGTGCTGCGGAGCTGATCGGCAGTGTCAGGATAATACCCATTAAAACAGAAACGATAATACCACCGATAAACGGATGTGCCTCTACATTCACATTGACAAGCTGTCCGATAAATGCCATAAAAGCAGAGATCGGAGGTCCTAAGATCAATCCAACCGTACTGCCCGATACAATGCTGACAAGCGGCGTGATCAGAATATCTACCTTCGTCTTACCACTGACAAGATGTCCGATCAGAATCGCAACAAGTGCTGCAATAAAAGCACCAAGCGGTTCGCCGGGACCTGCATAAGTAATCACTCCATCCACTAAAACAGTACCTGCCAGAATCTTGCTGGCAAAAGCACCCATCATGCCTGCAGTAGCCGCAGAGATCACAACAAGCGGACTCTCCTTATATTTCAGTGCCACTCCCACACCGATACCAGCACCGGTAACAGAAGATGCAATTTTTCCCATCATATAGATGTAAGTACCGATATTTCCCGGGATAAAGCTGCCGATCTGGGAAATGATCGTTCCGATGATCAGTGTTGCAAATAAGCCTGTCGCCATGCCACTCAGACCGTCGATAAAAATTTTGTTCAGTATCTTTTTCAATTTTTCCATAGTATCCTCCTTGACAGTATTTACATCTGTATATACAGCTGTCTTGTCAGTCAACAAGGGTACCTTATCACATTTTTAATCAGATAGCAAGTATCCTTTTTCAGACAGCGTCTGCTCGATCCGGTCAAGCACATCCTCCGTCTCCGCTTCGATCGTATGGTAATGCACACCATCCGTAAGCGTGCTCAGCCCTTTTGCATGGCTCTTTTCACACTGTTCCACAAAGCTCTTGGCATCCTGTCTGCTGTTGATGATCAGATCACAGGTGATCTGCCCATATATTTCATGCGCTACAACCACATCAAGAATATGCCCGCCCAGATCAACAATCGTACACAGTTCATCCAGGATCTGCTGCTGCGTATGTCTGACCTTGACAGAGCGCTTCCTGCCTTTCATTTTCTCTTCTTCATGAAATAACAGATATCCTTTATTGGTAGATAAAATATTTTTATTGACTGCACGCAAAAGCGCTATATCCTGTACAATGACCTGTCTGCTGACTGCAAGGCATTTCGCCAGATCCGTTCCTGACAGCGGGCTGTCCGACTCTGCCAGCAGCTTTAAGATATTTTCTCTTCTTTTCTCTGCATTCATGCCATTTCCGCTCCTTCCCATATATCCATGTATTACGGTTAAAAATCCGCTCCTTTCTGATTGTAACAAGCCGATAAAAGAATGTAAAATGATTTATTTCATCTTTACTTTTAAAAAAAGGTGTGCTATTCTTACGTTGTCGTAAATGACAGATATATTATTTTGGAGGTAGCCACAATGAACAAAGGTACAGTTAAATGGTTCAACAACCAGAAGGGTTACGGATTCATCTCTGATGAAGCTGGAAACGACGTTTTCGTACACTATTCAGGACTTAACATGGAAGGCTTCAAGTCATTAGAAGAAGGTCAGGCAGTTGAGTACGAAGTAGTTAACGGCGAAAAAGGACCTCAGGCAGTAAACGTAACTAAATTATAAGAAGCACGCTTCTTACAAGCTTAATCAGTTTTTCGATGTGCCTTTTTAAAATATAAATTGAAAGAATTTAGTTTTGAATGAGCAATTGTTTTAACGGATTAAAAAAAGCAGCCGGTCATATGACCGGTTGCTTTTTTCTTTCCTAAAAAATGTCATACATCTGAGATGCATGATGCAGCCTCAATCCATCTGCGAAGCAGATTATGCATGGATTGAGGTTCCAATTTTATCTACGCTCCACACGCCTTCAGCACCTCTGTAAATGCCATCTTCCCGCCAAACAGATCCAGCGCGCTTCCGATCGTTACATTGATATGATCCTTTCCCAGCTTTTTCAGCCTGGAAAGATCCGCAAAATCATGTACGCCGCCTGCATAGGTAATCGGTCTGTCTTCATAAGCCGACAGCAGGCTCACAAGCTCCTCTTCGATCCCACTATTTTTCCCTTCCACATCGACCGCATGGATCAGAAATTCATCACAGTATGCGGAAAGCTGCTCCATGGTTTCCGATGAAAGCTGCGTGTCCGTCTGCTTTTGCCATCTGTCTGTCATGATATAGTATCCGTTTTCTGTTTTCTTACAGCTCAGATCCAGTACCAGATGTTCTTTTCCGGTCACATGCACCAGTCTTTGCAGTCTGTCATAATCAATCTTCCCATTGCAAAATACAAAGGATGTCACGATCACATGACTGGCACCACTGTCCAGATACAGCTTTGCATTTTCATCTGTAATCCCGCCGCCGACCTGCAAGCCGCCCGGATAAACCGCAAGAGCCATAAGAGCCTGTTTTTTTGTTTCTTCATAATAAGGACTTCCTTCTTTATTGAGCAGGATCACATGTCCGCCTTTGATCCCGTATTGGCTGTACAGCTTTGCATAAAATGCTGCATCCTGCCCCGACACAAAATTTTCTCTGGCATAATCTCCCAGATCTGACAGACTGCTGCCAACGATCTGTTTTACACTTCCATTATGAATATCAATACAAGGTCTGAATTCCATTTCTGTTCCTCTGTCATTTCTTTCGTATAAAATTTATTTTAACTGGTTACATTATGATTATCAGTATAGCTGATAGATTTTATTCTTATCAAAAGGAGTGACTTTTATGAAAAAGACAAGAAAGCTTTTATTCACTGCGCTGCTTGTAGCGTCCATGTTTACATTTGCAGCCTGCGGCAATACGACAGGCAACAATTCAGACGAAGCAGGTAATGCAAACAACACCACACAGACACCAAATGACAACGCCGGAAACAATGACAACAAAACCACCGGTAATGGAACAACCTCCGGTAATCAGACAAACAACGGTGATAGGAACGACAACGTAGGCAATGCGGTCGGTGATGCGGTTGATGACGCCGGTAATGCTGTCGGTGATGTCATTGATGATGCAGGCAATGCGGTCGAGGATGTTGCACATGGCGCAGGTGATGTCGTAGATGACCTCACCGGAGACAATAACCCATAAAGGAAACGGGCTGTGCAGACCACAGCCCATTTTTCTACTGGTACGAATTCTTCTCCACTAAAACACCCTCGCGGTACGCATCTAACAGCTCTTCTAACTGATGAATACTTTCCTTCAGCTCCACACCGATATCGGTATCTGCCACGCACTGACGGCGCAGCGCGGTTTCTACCACGATGGAGTCAGAAAAAATATCGGATTCCTTGCGGATCGCTGCTTCTGTCGATTCAAACGGCTCATGCGAAACAAGACGCATTCCGTAAGAATTGGCAACCAGTGTATACCCGGCAATTCCTGTCTTATGCTGATACGCCTTGGAAAATCCACCGTCAATGACAAGCAGCTTTCCGTTACACTTGATCGGTGACTCGCCCTTTTTGCGTTCTACCGGAACATGCCCGTTCACAATGTGGGACTTTGTCGCATCCAGACCAAATTCCCGCAGGATCTTATCCACGATCTCTTCATTATCATACAACCTATAGTAGGCATTCTTTGTTTCTACGTGCGTTTCCTTATCTTCAATGAAATAACGCTCAAAAGTCGTCATCTTATCTTTGCCGAATACCGGGGAATTCGGGCCTGTCCAGATATACCAGAGGATATCCTCACCCTTTGCCTTATCACCGGATTCGCGGCTTGCATAATAACCTCTTCTGGCATACGTATCCAGAATGTCATAAAGCGCCTTTCCGCTGTATTCCTTGCCGAATACATTGACCTTTAAGAAGTTACCCTCTTCATCAAGCGGAACACAGCCATGATATAACAGGTTGGAATTGTATACCTTGTAAAGTCCTCCCTTTGAGAATAAGAATCTGACATCCTTCTGCAGCTTGTCACAACGCGTAAACGCCTGTCTGAGCCTTTCCATGACCTCTGTTTCTTCCGGCGTCAGCTCATATGGATTGGCAGGATCGATCGTAGGGAAATCCATGTCCCGCATCTTATATTCCCTGCCTTCTACCATAACCGTTCCTTTTTCAAAATTAATCTTATCCAGAAGCAGTCTGTCTTCCATCATGAATTCCGGTCTGCGCTTGATGATCTGTCCTTCCAGCTTAAACTGGATGACTGCCATCGCTTTATGCATCTTCATATCCATGCCAAGATCTTTGGTATTGTAATCGGTATTGTATTTGATCGCAAAGGCTTCGCTTGTATTTTTGTACTGCTCCAGTGCAAAAGTCGCAAGCGGGATCAGATTGATTCCATAGCCTTCCTCCAGCGTATCCAGATTGCCGTAGCGGGCAGACATCCTGACTACATTTGCAATGCAGGCAAGGGAGCCTGCTGCAGCACCCATCCAGACAATATCGTGATTGCCCCACTGCACATCCACGCTGTGATAATGACGCAGTGTATGCAGAATAATATGCGGCCCCGGTCCTCTGTCGTAAATATCACCTACAATATGCAGATGGTCGATGACAAGCCGCTGGATCAGTTTGCTGAGGGCAACGATAAAATCGGGCGCTCTGCCAATACGGATGATCGTATGTACGATCTCATTGTAATACCCTTCCTTATCCTGCACCTCTGCCTTCTCTGTGATCAGTTCTTCAATGATGTAGGCAAAATCCTTCGGAAGCGCTTTACGCACCTTGGATCTCGTATATTTGGAGGAAACATGCTTTGTGATCTGCACCAGGCGATATAATGTGATCTTATACCAGTCCTCAATATTTTCCTCCTCCTGCATGACAATTTCCAGCTTTTCCTTCGGGTAATAGATCAGCGTAGCCAGACTCTTTTTATCCTTGCTGCTTAATGTATTACCAAATTCCTCATCGATCTTTCGTCTGACCGAACCGGAACCGTTTTTCAGCACATGATTAAACTGCTCATATTCTCCGTGTACATCCGTCATGAAATGCTCTGTTCCCTTAGGCAGATTCAGGATCGCCTGCAGGTTGATGATCTCCGTACTTGCCGATGCGATATTCGGATACTGCTTTGACAGAGATTTCAGATATCTCAGTTCCATATCATCCATATGTTTCCCCTTTTTCCTGTTTATCTTATTTTATCATATCTTTAACCGATCACATCACTCATATCATATAAGCCCGGCTGTTTGCCGCATAAGAATTTTGCAGCCTGTACCGCACCTTTTCCGAATACTGCCTTGGAATAAGCTCTGTGAGAGAAGGTAATGACTTCATCCTCACCTGCAAAGATCACATCATGATCTCCAACGATCGTACCGCCTCTGACAGCAGAAAAACCGATCTCCTTCTGCGGGCGCGGAATGCTTCTCTGGCTTCTGTCAAATACATATTCATATTTTTCGGAAAGGCCTTCATTGATAGCATCTCCAAGTGCCAGTGCTGTACCTGACGGTGCATCCTTTTTCAGTTTGTGGTGTTTTTCCACGATCTCGATATCATAGCCGGCTTCTGCCAGAAGACCTGCTGCCTCTTTTAACAGCTTCTCAAGCAAATTGATGCCCATTGACATATTAGCGGATTTCAGGACTGCTACCTTTGCGGATGTCTCCTTGATCCTGGCAAGCTGTGCATCGGAAAGTCCTGTTGTACATTCCACAACCGGTACCTGCTTATCTGCACACCAGTCAAGCAGTGCATCGGTACAAACCGGTGAAGAGAAGTCTATCACAACATCTGCCTCCACATCACAGTCTGCAATATTATGAAATACCGGATAGCTGTTTTTTACCGTATCACATACATCGATACCTGCTACGATCTCTACATCATTTTCTTCTTCGATCAGTCTTGTAATGGTCTGTCCCATTTTGCCGTTACAGCCGTACATAATTACTCTTGTCATCTTTTTTCCTTCCTTATCCTACCTATTATAAAGCGACCTAAGCCCCGGTCTAAGTACATGCTTTTGGCCGGGGCTTTCTATTCTTTTCCTATTTTATAAAATACCGAAGTTCTTCATAGCCTGTGCTAACTTCTCAGCATGTTCAGGCTCCATCTCAGTCAGTGGTCTGCGGAGCGGGCCTGCATTTAAGCCCTGCAGGTTCATTGCCTTCTTAACCGGGATCGGATTGACCTCACAGAACAGTCCGTCAATAACCGGAAGAGCATCTAACTGGATCTTGCGGCTTCCTTCTACATCGCCTGCAAAGAACTTCGCACACATATCATGTGTCTGCTGTGGCGCAACATTGGATAATACGGAGATCACACCCTTACCGCCCAGTGAGAGGATCGGTACGACCTGATCATCATTACCGCTGTACAGATCCACACAACCGTCTGCAAGCTGCATGACCTTGGCAACGCCTGAAATATTACCTGTGGCATCTTTTACACCAACGATATTCTCTACTTCCTTACAAAGCTTTACAACCGTCTCCGGCTGGATCAGCACACCACCGGTTCTGCCCGGGATATTGTACAGAATGATCGGTAACTTTACGGAATTTGCTATCAATGTGAAATGCTCTGCCAGACCCTTCTGTGTACATTTATTATAATATGGTGTAACGATCAGAAGTCCGTCTACACCTGCCTTTTCAGCTTCTGTAGATAAATAGATCGCTGTTTCCGTACAGTTGGAACCTGTTCCTGCAATAACAGGGATTCTCTTGTTGACTACCTTTACGCAGTAGCGGATCACATCCAGATGTTCTTCATGTGTCAGTGTGGAGGATTCTCCTGTTGTGCCACATACGATAATGGCATCGGTTCCTCCGGCGATCTGACGCTCGATCTGCTCCTTAAATGCTTCATAGTTGACACTGCCATCCTCATGAAATGGTGTAACGATGGCAACACCTGCTCCAGTAAAAATTGACATATCCTCTTCCTCCTTGTTTCTATGGGAATTACAGCGGACGACCTTATGTTCCTTCATTTATATAATAGAATATGCGAAAAAACTTCCTATTATATAAAAAACCGGCACATGTGAGCCGGTAATCCTTCAATCTCCGATAGCTCCCCATCATTTACTGATGACAGTCATACAGCTCTTAACTGCATGCCCAAGAATAAAGTGGTCAGGCACCTTTTCTTTCGGCATCTTTCCCTTTCCTTCCTGTTCCTCTGCACCTGCTGCATCCCCGGATCTACTGTTGAAAAATGCGACCTCTATCTCATTTTATATTTTGATATGTAAGCTCTGCATAGCACTCAGAGCCTAAAAAAAGCATAGCACCAATACTGCCTTCTGTCAAGCAATTACAGACAGTTTCTGCCCCGGTCGGGATACGGCCGGGGCAGTTAGCATCATGCATCACAGATGCATGACATTTCTTGGAACCTTATTTAAAACACCTTAAAATTCACTGTTTCGATCTTGGAAACCTCGTCAGCCAGCATACACACCTCATCACTGAGCTGGATGCCTGTCATGATGACCGTTGTCTCCTCTGTTTTGGCAGAAATAAGCGTTCTCAGCTCTTCCACCGATAAGATACCGACATCGATCAGTCCCAGTACCTCATCTAAGATCAACAGATCGCATTCACCTGTTGACAATACCTTTTTGGCAAAATTCAGTCCGTTGCGGATATTCATCTTTTCTTCTTCCCGCGCTGCCTCATCCAGACTTGCATACTCCGCAGAGGATTTTTCAAATCGGAAAAACTTGATCTCCGGCTCCAGACGCTTCAGATATTCTGCATTCATCAGATGGTCTGCTTTCAAAAACTGGATGACAACAACTGTTTTCCCTTCACTTGCCGCATATAATGCTTCTCCCAGTGCAGCGGGCGTCTTTCCGTGTCCGTCTCCACTGTAAATATGAATCTTACCCTGTTTCATGTCACACCTCACAAAACGACTTTGCTCGTTTTACTTAACAGGCAGACTATACCACAAAATACCGCAGGATGCAACTTTTCCGCATTTTCCTGCTGTCAGGCATTCTGCAGGACACCCTGTTCTTCCTCGGAAGCAAGCTCCAGTTTGCTGACGCTTACCTCATATGCCACACGTTTTTCTGCCTGCTCCTCCGAGATCTTTTTCATGTACTCGCGGCTCTGGATCCTTCCCCAGATCCTGCAGCGTTCCCCAACCCTGAAATGATTCGCATATCTGGCATTTCTGCCCCAGCTGATGCACGGGATGTAATCGCTTTTTCCGTATGGACGGTTCACAGCCAGCAAAATATCCGCGATTTCTCTTCCAAGCGGTGTTTTCCGGTAAACAGGCTCCTTACAGATGAATCCGTCCAGAAAAATATAATTTGTCTTTTCATTTTCCGGTACCTGTTCAATAAATGCAACCTCCCGTACAAAAACGGAAAGGATCAGTCTGTTCCTGTGTTCTTCGTGACGGTTATATGACCTGAACTGTCCGCTTACCATGACGAGTGTTCCTCTGTAGTCCTTTGAAACATCCATCAGCCTTTCTGAGATCATAAGCGGTATCCTGTCTGATGAATCGCTGAGCCTTGGCACAAGAATATCTACCATATAAAAACCCTCGCCAAAAATCTCATGGCTGTAGACAAATTCTCCTACGATTTCTCCCATCACGGTTACCTGATTGTTTTCCATTACCTTATCTGTCATGTTCCGGTTCTCCCTTCTTACTTTAAGAATTTTTTCCTTATTTACTTACGTCAGACATTGTCTGCTATATATATTTATGAAAAAATCCCATAATTATGACATGGTTTCATCGACAAAAGCTGGTGTTTTCTTACAGTCCTTGTTGATTTTTGCAAAAAATGTGATAGACTATAAACGTTTGGGTATCCTATTTAACTGTAGACCCCGTTTTTAGAGAGTGAGGAGTTATATGAAAACAACGAGAGACGATATTCGTAATGTCGCAATCATCGCCCATGTCGATCACGGTAAAACGACACTGGTAGATGAACTGTTAAAACAAAGCGGTGTATTTCGTGAGAATCAGGAAGTGGCAGAACGTGTCATGGATTCCAATGATATCGAGAGAGAGCGTGGTATTACCATTCTTTCCAAGAACACGGCAGTTACTTATAAAAATACAAAGATCAACATTATCGACACACCAGGTCATGCAGACTTCGGCGGCGAAGTGGAACGTGTCCTGAAAATGGTAAATGGCGTCATCCTCGTAGTCGATGCTTTTGAAGGTGCCATGCCACAGACCAAATTCGTACTGCGTAAGGCACTGGAGCTGAAATTACCGGTTATCGTCTGTGTCAATAAGATCGACCGTCCGGAAGCAAGACCTGCTGAGGTTGTTGATGAAGTACTTGAGCTTCTCATTGATCTGGATGCGGATGAATCCCAGCTTGACTGCCCGATCGTATATGCTTCCGCAAAAGCCGGAACCGCTTCTCTTTCCATAGATGAGCCGGGCAAAGATATGATGCCATTGTTCGAAACGATCCTGGATTACATTCCTGCACCGGAAGGAGATCCTGATGCAGGTACACAGGTACTGATCAGTACGATCGATTACAACGAATATGTCGGCCGTATCGGCGTCGGCAAAGTAGATAACGGCGTGATCCGTGTCAATCAGGATGTTGTCATCGTCAACCATCATGAGCCTGACAAGATGAAAAAGGTGAAGGTTTCCAAGCTGTATGAATTTGACGGTTTAAATAAGGTAGAAATCAAAGAAGCAGGCATCGGTTCCATCGTAGCGATTTCCGGTATCGCAGATATCCACATCGGTGATACACTCTGCAGCCCGGAGAATCCGGTTCCGATCCCATTCCAGAAGATTTCAGAGCCGACGATCGCCATGCATTTCATCGTCAATGACTCTCCGCTCGCCGGACAGGAAGGCAAATATGTCACAAGCCGTCATCTGCGCGACAGACTGTTCCGTGAATTAAATACAGATGTTTCCCTGCGTGTGGAAGAAACCGAAACAACAGAAAGCTTCAAGGTTTCCGGCCGTGGTGAATTACATCTTTCCGTTTTGATCGAAAATATGCGCCGTGAAGGCTATGAATTTGCTGTTTCCAAAGCCGAGGTTTTATACAAGACCGATGAAAACGGCAAAAAACTTGAGCCAATGGAGCTTGCTTATATCGATGTACCGGATGAATTCTCCGGTTCAGTCATCCAGAAGTTATCTGCCAGAAAGGGCGAGCTCATCAGCATGGGAGCTGCCAACGGCGGTTATGTCCGTCTTGAGTTCTCTATTCCGGCGCGTGGCCTGATCGGTTACCGTGGTGAATTCATGACGGATACAAAGGGAAATGGTATCATCAATACAACGTATGACGGATATGGTCCTTACAAGGGCGATATGATGTACCGTGCACAGGGTTCCCTGATCGCATTTGAATCCGGCGAAGCCATTACTTACGGTCTTTACAATGCACAGGAACGTGGTACTCTCTTCATCGGTCCCGGCGAAAAGGTTTATGCCGGTATGGTAGTCGGTGAAACAGGTAAGGCGGAAGATATTGAGATCAATGTCTGCAAGAAAAAACAGATGACAAATACCCGTTCTTCCGGTTCAGATGAAGCACTTCGTCTGTCACCGCCAAAGATTCTCTCTTTGGAGCAGGCACTTGAGTTTATCGATACCGATGAGCTCTTAGAGGTAACACCAAAGAGTCTTCGTATCCGTAAGAAGATCCTGGATCCTACAATGCGTAAGCGTGCAGGTTTCAGAAAGTCATAATTTTTTGATATTATGTAAACTTATATAAGGTTTAAAAAAGGAAAGCCGGTGATGGCTTTCCTTTTTCTATTCATAGCATTCTTGACTTTATCTACCCAATGTGTTATAAAGTAAACAGTGTTTACCAAACTGTATCAAAAGGAGGCGGTCATTATTCGCGAAAGCACAAAAGAAACCAGAGAATTGATCTTAAAAAGTGCCATGGATATCTTTCTTGAAACCGGCTATCAGGAAGCCTCCATGCGGAAGATCGCTGCCAGAGCCGGTATCACTGCAGGAGCCATCTATAAACATTTTTCCGGTAAAGAAGAAATGTTTGGAGAGCTCTTTCATGCATGCGGCAAAAAACTTATGCGCATTACAGAATCTATGATCGGCGTTGACTTTTCTGCCCTGTCAGATGCGGAACTGGTTCAGGTTCTGTATTCGAAGATATCCATGCAGACACTTCATCTATTACAGGATGATATGCAGCTTCTTCATATGTTATTAAAAAATGATTCCGGGACTTATCTTGCACATTTTCGATCTATCTATATAGATCGCTGTACCGCATTTGCATCCAATTATTATGAGGAACTGTACCGACGTGGCATTTCCTCAAAAAAATTATCGGAAAAGACGATCTATATGCTTTCTTCCTCGGAATTTTCCATGATCTGTGAGATGATCGCTGATGACGCCTGCCAGAATGGCATCACAGAAGAAATGAAAGCCGCATTTACAGAAGCAATGACTGTTCTGCTCCGTGGATTAGAGGCAGAACTGGGCATCCAGTATCAAACCGGAGGTGACAAAATATGAAAAATACATTGCAGGCAAAACTGATCTATCATTTTTATCACAGCGCTGTAAAGGCAGAACTGAAAAGACGTGGTTTCTCTAAAAATACAGCGCAAAAGATTGCCAGAGAGCACAAACTGATCGTGGAACGGGCAAAGGATATCGGTAAATCCAATCTGCTGAGTTCCTACATCATGGGAAGTTATTTTATTGCATTAAATCGCAGCACCGGAAAATCTGCTGAAGAAAATTACGAAATATTCCGTGATGGACTGTGTGCCTCTAAGCTGTTTCACAAAATAATAGGCGATGCAGATAGTTATCTGGATCCGAAGCGTATGCCTGCAAGGCTGAAATGGTCCAAGGAAAGCCATAAGCGCAAGTATGAAAACGACTGGGTTGTGGATATTCTGCCGGGAAATGAATCGTATGACCTTGGCTATGATTATCACGAATGTGGTATCTGTAAACTGTGCCAGGATGAGGGATGCCCAGATCTGGCAGCTTATCTGTGCAGAATGGACTATGTACTTGCGGATATTATGCACATGAAATTAGTGAGAACCGGAACAATTGCAGAAGGAGCAGCCTTCTGTGACTTTCGATACAGTAAGCCCTGCGGTGGGGAAAACAGCTGACCTTCCGGTCAGCTGTTGCGCTTTCTATACAATATACAAATAAAAACTAACCCTACAGATGGCTTCTACCATGACACTATCTCACACCATATGTATCTGTCCAAAAAGGCATGTAACCACTCCGAATTGCAACTGCCTGTGAAGCTAAATTAGTAACAGATGCGCTATAAAACGGAACATTTTTCTATTTCTTCTTGATCTTCAGAAAGAGAAATTATATTGGCATCTTTTATGCTTAAAATTTTAAGATATCCGCTTTTCTCTTTCTCATTTCTTACAAAGAAAGTTCCTTCCTGCTCTAACTGTTTTACTGTACAATTTAGAGAATCCGCTATATATCTACATATGATTTCTTTTATTTCTGATTGTTGCATTAAAACACCTCCATCAGCTTGGCACAATAGTTATATATAATAACATGTAGACTGATTGATTGACATACAACATATTTTCTGTTAGTGTAAATTACAAGGAAATGAAGTTTTCTACCGTACAGTTTTTACTCATGCGGCGTGCTCGTTTTCTTTTTTATTTATACTATATCATACAAATATAATATCCTGTATCACAAGGTATCATAAAATTCAATATATAAGCCAACAATAATGTCTAATACAAAAAGAGATTCCAGATATACCCACCTGAAATCTCCCTAACTCTACTCTTTATTCCCCGTAATAAAATAATCACAATACGCACCGCCGGATGCCAGCGTCTGCTCTCTGTGTAAGACACCGCTCTGAAGCGTGATCATCACTTCGTCCAGCTCGCAGAATAGTGGCATCAGCTCGGAAACGCCCAGCTTTTCTGCATAAGTGCAGATCGGGCAACGGGTAATACGGTAATAGCAGGCACCTTCATACGGCTGTCCGACAAAATCCACCTTGAAAGAAGTCGGATACTGCTTTTCCTTTTCCGGCGTGTACCATTTTGCATACTTGACAATACTCTTTTTATTCTCCGCTTTGCCCTTATCAGTGTTTAAGTCTGTTCTTGCAAAATACCACTTGATATGATAAAGTGAACGACGCATCATTTCCTGCACAAATTCCGGCGGGATTTTCTTCTCACTTGCCACATATGGGGCTACAAACGTGAGTGCAAATAACTCATTATATGCCATTGGATTGTCATCTCCAATGTCATCCGCCTGATCCACCAGCTCGCGATAGATCTTTTTGCTCTTTTTCATGATCTCTGTGGCATATGCCTTGCCATATTTCTCTGTCAGAGCCTTTTTCATTGGGCTCTTGAACATCCAAAAATAAAATCCATTATATTTCATCTTACTGATCCTCCCGTGCATGATTTACAGAATCGAAAAATGCAGCCCATCCACCGAAATGGTACGTCATAAGAGACTCCATGTATTTTTCAGCAATTTTTCGGTCAGAACATTCGATCACGATCCTGCGATAACTGTCAAACTGTGCAGAAATCAAAAGTCCCAGCAGCTTTTCGTCTATGCCTGTGATGCCCGCTCTGTGAAAAAACGCAATACTCTCTTTGATCTTGTTCTGAACAATCCCGTCAAAGTAATACTCCAGGCTGCTCCCCGCGCTGCGGCAGAGAAGCAGAACCGCTTCTTCATAATGATCAAATATCAGGTGAAGAATTGCTTCCGATTCATGACGCATCGAAGCCTTTAGCCCTGTCAGAAGATCTGCATCTACACCCGCATCATAATCTGCCCTGGTATTTTGAAATAAAGCTGCAATTTCATCAAAAAACGGCTTTAGCAGATAGGCAAACAATTCATCCTTGGATTTGTAACGCGTCTGTATCGCACCTACTGTGACGCCTGCTTTCTCTGCAATTTTTCTAAGCGAGGCACCCATATAGCCTTTCTCCGAAAACTCCTCCAGTGCTGCAGTCGTGATCTTGTCATCTAAAGAATGGTTTCTAAGAGCCATATGCCCGCCTCACTTTCTTTAATTACGCTGTAATCGATTACAATGTAATTATAGAAAAACGACTTTCTTTTGTCAAGTAGACAAAAGAAAGTCGTTTTGATTTTATGCCTTAATCAATCGGATAGCTCACTTATCATCTGCTCAAATAATTCCGGTTTCAGCAAAACCAGTCCTGCATGCCCTAATTCTGGCAATACTGTAAACTCTGTCTGCGGGAACTTGCTTTTTATATACGCGATATCCTGCTTTCGTTCTTTTTCCTCGCCATTTGTATACCAGTAATGGAGCTTCGTATCTATTGTAGGAACAGGATCCGGCACTTTGTAATTATTGCAGGAATCAAAGGTGCGCCACAGTGTTTTTCTGCTGCAATGTCTCAGAACATCTGCCACATACTGCAGATCCTCCTTGGTATACTCATCTGTTGCAAATGCTTTTTCCAAAAGACCCACACCGCCTGTTCTTCCGATCATCATCATAAGATAATCCTTCAGGGCAATGAAGCGCGTCACGATCCATGGCAGTTGATAAGGGGTGATGCCACCATCCATGACACAGTGTTTTATTTTGATCAGTTGTCCCAGCGCAACCAGCAGTGCAACGGAACCACCCATGGAGCAGCCATACACCGCATATAATTCCGTATAGCCCTGTGCTTTCATCCACACGTTCAGATCCGAAGCGATCTGCTCCACACTTGTAAAATCACTGTCATTGTCAAAGTCATATCCGGGAAGTGCCGGAACAAGCAGATGATACTTTTTCTCCAACAGTGGAATGACATTTTCAAAGTAATCCCATTTCACAACGGAAGGATGGATCAGTAAGATAATTTCTGTATTTTCTGTTCCGAATTCATGAATTGTCATTGGTGTCTGCCTCTCTTTTTATACTTATGTTAGTTATTACTAACTAAGTATAGCAGGTTACCACCGCACATGCAACCTATCTCGTTCTCTTAACGCTGTAATCGCTGTCATACATTTCTTTCAGCTTTTCTACCGTATTGTAAACGCCATCCATACAAAATTCCTTCGACCATGTCATGTAATATGCCCATGGTGTATGACTCTGCTCCAGCTTTTTAACATCCGGGTTATAACCGACTTCCGTCAGCGCTGCCACTTTGTTTCTGGAAGTATTTGCAATCAGTTCCTCATACTGCTTCTGGTAATCTGTTGCTTCATATTCCGGCAGATAAATGTCCCAGGATACCACATCTACATAAGCATCGCCCGGATAGCCCTCCTTTGTCGGGCAGCTCCAAACCCAGAGCAGGTTGTCCAGATGCTTCTGGTTTACATAATAATCAAACATCAGCTTATAAAGCTCTGCTGCCACTTTACCGCCTTTTCTGCCCCACCAGAACCATGTGCCTTCCACCTCATGGAACGGGCGCCACAGAACAGGGATATTTTCCTGCTGAAAGCGGGCGAGCTGCCCGGCGATCACATCCAGATCCTGATAGAAGGCTTTGCGCTCCTTTGTACCCTCTACAAGTACCTGCTCCGGGTCAAACTCCGTATGCTCACTGTAAAAGCTCTTATCTCTTCCGCCCACTGGTGAGAACCAGTGAAAACAGATAGAAACAATACCGTCTGCCTCCTTTGCCCATTTGATGGCAGTGTCCATGGTGCCCTGATTTTCCTTTACCTCTGTCAGGCACGCCTCAGATGCATCCGCATAGTTGATGTTTGGGGAATAGCTCAAAAGCTCAAATCCCTGCAGCTTCGGATAAGCACCTGTCTTTTCATGGATATAGGCGATCTCCTCCATCGGATTTGTCTGCGTATGCTGTCCGGTTATGATCTTTTTGCCGGCTGTTTCATATAAATATGCCAATAACTCTTTTGCCTCTTTTGTTGCGTTTTCATTCACAGGTTTCATTTCTCAGTTCTCCTTTTGTAATCCCTGTTTTTCCGTTTGTTTTTTCTGTCAGAAATTTGATCGCTGCGTCCTCTTCCCCTGCCGGTACCAGCACATGAAACAGTACTTTTGCGCCATATTCCGTATCTGCTGTGCGAAAACCCGCCTGGGAAAGCAGATACTGGATCTTCCCGACATCCGTATATTCCGCTGTCAGCATCAGCTCCTGCATCAAAAGCTGCTGTCTGATCTCAGCGTGCAAAAGAGCTTCCGAAACAGCCCCCTGATAAGCACGTACCAGTCCGCCCGTTCCCAGCAACACACCGCCAAAATACCTCGTTACAACAGCCGCCACGTTATGTACATCCTGCCCGGTCAGCACAGAGAGCATCGGTCTGCCCGCTGTCCCGCTCGGCTCACCGTCATCGGAGGAATGCATGATCTCGTTGTTTTCCCCGATCACATAAGCGCTGCAGTTGTGCCTTGCATCCCAGTATTTCTTTTTGCAGGCAGCAATGAACTGCTCTGCCTCCTCCTGCGACTGTACGGGACATAATGTCGCGATAAATCTTGATTTTTTTTCTGTAATCTCGCCCTGCGCCTGCTGCAGTATGATCTTCATATACGGATCTTGCTCCTTTATTTGTCTGGTATTGCTATTTTATAAATAATGTCTACGAATTGTTTCGTGCTACGCACTCCCACAATTCTCCCCAATATTCGCATATCGTGGGATTATCATCCCACTTTTATGCTCATATCGGAGCGGGTCTCAAGGTCTTTCACCCACCTATGAGCGAGCTCACGTGGGTTTAGACCTTTAGACCCTGACATCATATAATTCTGCAACTAAAGCATACCACAGATTCGGTATAAAAGTGTACCATTTTGTGAACAATCCTATATATGGAAGATTACCCTTTCCTTTAATGGCTGTTTTTGGTATAATCAGTGAGAATAAGGAGGCTTTATTCATGAATTATGGTAAAAAAAGCATCCGCAAAAAACAGCGGCAGCTTAATTCTAAATCAACGAAATTCAGCAAAATGTTCTTACTGGCATTTTTGAAAGCACTGCTCATCTGTATGATCAGTGTGTGCATTATCGGTGTCTGTCTCGGTATCGGTATGTTTAAGGGAATTCTGGCATCTGCCCCCGATATTTCCAGTCTGGATGTTACGCCAAGCGGTTATGCGACCGTCGTTTACGATAACAGTGGCAAACAGATCGCCAAGCTCGTCGGCACCAATTCCAACCGAAGCTATGTCAAGATGGATCAGATCCCTGAAAATATGGCTAACGCCTTTGTCGCGATCGAAGATGCGCGTTTCTATCAGCATAACGGTATTGATATCAAGGGTATTATCAGAGCCGGTGTGACCGCCATCAAGACAAGACATCTCGGACAGGGTGCCAGCACGATCACCCAGCAGCTTCTGAAAAACAACGTCTTTGAGGGCTGGGTAACGGAAAACTCCGATCTTGTCCGTATCAAGCGTAAGATCCAGGAGCAGTATCTGGCACTGGAGCTCGAAAAAAGAATGAGCAAGCGGGATATTCTGGAGCTTTATATGAACTCGATCAACTTAGGACAGAATACACTTGGTGTACAGGCAGCTTCCATGCGTTACTTCAATAAGCCCGTATCTGAGCTGAATTTATCCGAATGTGCGGTTATTGCCGGCATCACACAGAACCCGTCCAAATACAATCCGATCACACATCCGGAAGACAATGCAGACAGGCGTACAAAGGTTCTGAATGATATGCTGGATCAGGGCTGGATCGATCAGGATGAATACGATGAGGCTATGGCAGACGATGTCTACTCCCGCATCAAGCAGGTAAATGAAACAACAGAAAGCGATTCGATCAACTCCTACTTCGTTGATGCGCTGATCGATCAGGTTACTTCCGTTCTGATGGAAGAAAAGGGCTATAATGAAACACAGGCATATAATCTGGTTTATTCCGGCGGTCTGCAGATCCAGACAACGCAGGATCCTTCCATCCAGAAGATCTGTGATGAGATTTACAATAATGAAGAAAACTATCCTGAAAATACAAAATGGCTGCTTGACTATCAGCTCACTGTCCTGACAGCAGGTGGTGAGTATGTCAATTATTCAACGGAAATGTTCAAGCAGTATTTCAGGAACCAGCGTTCTTCCTATAATCTGCTGTATTCTTCCCAGGATGCTGCTTATACGGATATCGCGGAATATCAGCAGAGCGTTTTAAGCCCGGGTGATGAAGTCTATTCGGAAAATGTATCGCTGACACCGCAGCCACAGGTTTCCATTACCGTAGAGGATCAATCCACAGGTTACATCGTGGCAATGGTCGGCGGACGTGGTACAAAATCAGCCAGCCGTACTTTAAACAGAGCAACGGACACGACCAGACAGCCCGGATCTACCTTTAAAATTCTGTCTACTTATGCACCTGCCCTTGACAGCGCCGGCATGACACTTGCCACTGTCCAGAACGATGCCCCATATAATTATGCAAACGGAAGACCTGTCAGCAACTGGTATTCCAGCGGCTACAAGGGAATCTGTACACTCCGTTACGGTATTGAACAGTCCCTGAATATTGTTGCAGTAAAAACACTGACACAGATCACACCACAGCTTGGTTTTGATTATCTGCAGAACTTCGGCTTTACTACCCTTGTGGAACGTCGCGAGGTCGAGACAAGCAGCGGTACCCAGATTTTCTCCGATATCACACAGTCTCTTGCACTGGGCGGTATCACAGACGGTGTTACCAATCTGGAACTGAATGCAGGCTATGCAACGGTTGCCAATAACGGTACTTATATCAAACCGACTTTATTTACAAAAATTCTGGATCACGATGGCAATGTTATGGTAGATAACACAACACCGGAATCTCATCAGGTTATCAAGGAAACAACTGCCTTCCTGCTGACAGATGCCATGGTCGATGTTGTCACAAAAGGTACCGGTGGTTCCGTCAACTTCGGCGGCGATGTCGCAATCGCCGGGAAAACCGGTACAACCTCCGATTATAAGGATGTCTGGTTTGCAGGCTACTCTCCGTACTATACAGCTACGACCTGGACAGGCTATGACAATAACGTATCTATGGAGACAAGTGCGGAAAAGAACTTATCCAAAACAATGTGGAAAGCTGTTATGTCCCGGATCCATGAAGGATTACCTGCCGCTTCCTTTACGAAGCCAAGCGGTATTGTGACCGCGACAGTCTGCTCCAAGTCCGGTAAACTGCCGATTGCAGGCGTATGTGATGCTTACTTAAATACAGAATACTTTGCAGAAGGTACCGTACCGACAGAAACATGTGATGTACACTTTTCCGGAATGGTATGTTCAGCAACCGGTCTTGCCGCTACAACGACCTGTCCTTATCAGGTTCCGGGCGTTATTGAAATTGCACCATCCGACGATGGTTCACCGGGTGCAACAAAGTATTGTCCGCATACACCGGATTACTTTACAAATCCTGCCAATGCTGCTTCCATCCAGGCTGCTCAACAGGCGATCGCACAGCAGCAGGCTGCAGCAGCACAGGCAGCGCAGCAGGCACAGCAGCAGGCAGCACAGCAGGCACAGCAGCAGATCGATGCACAGGCAGATGCAGAAGAAGCCGGCGGCGGTGAAGCTCCTGCAGATGATGAGTAGAATGCATTAGATTATGTCAATGCGGATCAGCAAGCTATCACAATATAGAAACAGAAAGAAAAACCATGGACTAAAATTCTTCAGTCCATGGTTTTTTAAATGTACCATTTATTGTATTTCCAAGCCATTTCCAGCCCGTTCCTATGATGACATCCACCTATTCCCTGTCCAGCTTATAAAAGCTACAGTGCAGCTGCGTCTCATCCACATCTGACAATTCCTTTGGCAATGTGATATGCAATCTCTCTACAGCCTTCTCACAGGTAAAATACGGGCTTGTACAAAGCGGTAACAGCACGCTGTCTGCCATCGTGTAAGTAAAGTGTGCACTGCCCTCTGCAGCGATCTCTGTCCCAAAAGACAGCTCCGCCTGTCCTGCGGCGGTCTGTCCTTTCGTTTCCTCATTTGCCGCATCCCTGCCCGGATCCTGCAGATCGATAGCAACATCACAATCGATCTGTAAAAGGTCAATGTCCATTCCTGTGATTTCCCTTTCAAAGACAAGATCAAAGCCCTCTTCTGTCCGTTCAATCCGGTAAGGTATCTGCAGTTCCTGCCCTTTCTCTTCTATGCCGGCCCAGACTGCGGGCAGCATTTGCAGGCTCGTTTTATGCAGCAGCTGTGCATATGACTCATAATCGACCTTTGCAGCTTCTGTATGACACTCTCCACGCAGCAAATAAATCACATTTTCATATTTATACGGTACATAATCCTGCTCCAGCAGATAATCATAGAGCAGAATGCTTCTGTCACTGAAGGTCGCTTCATCGAACTGGATGTATGGTGCAAGAAGGATCAGATCCGGCAGATTTTCGGAAAGCTGCGCGATCGCCTTTTCCTGCATCGTGCGGTTGCTGATATTATACACGGATGTAAACGGGAAAAAGCATTCCCGGTCAAATAAAACCGCATTGGCAACCGCATTGGTTGCATCCAGCCATGTCTTTCCTTCTGTCACCTCAGCCTGTAATACCGTTCCGATATTTTGCAGGCTCTGCAGCGTATTTCCCTGTACAAAACCTGTTCCCATATTGGATATTCCCGCATCCGTCACATATACGACCGGATCTGCGATCTCTTTTCCTCCGATCGTTGTATCTACAGATGCAGGAACCTCTTTGATCATACAAAGACTGTCCGATGTTATGAGCGATGCATCCTGACTCAGCCACAGCATCAGGGAACCAAGAGCCAGTGCCATAAGCCATTTTTTATGTTCGTATAAAAGGACTGACACTGTCAGAATGCTGAAAAAGATCGTCAATACCAGGGCTCTGCCCCCTTCATCAAACCGGACAAAAGCGTAATTTACCAAAATAAGATAACAGATCAGCAATGTCATAAACTGCCCTGCTGCTCTTTTCTCTTTCTTCAGTGCAAAATACAGACAAACAAGAAGTGGCAGTAAAAAGCCAAAAGTCCCGATAAAGAACGTTCCCTGCTTTCCCATCAGCCCCGGCAGAAGATAACCGGCTGCATCTGTCACATCTTCAAACATTGCCATACCATTGACATACAGCGTTGTTCCGGTATTATCCTTTAAATAAACCACAATCTGTAAAAACAGAGGGATAAAAGAAATGCCGAATACAATCAGTGCAAGCCAGCGTACCAGCACCCCCGGTCTATGCAGGATCTCTTTGCAGTTTTCTCCAAGCTTTGGCAAGCTTCTGCACAAAACGAGCGGCAGAAATGCCAGAGCCGCAGTTCCACCGATCGATGCGTTCCATGCAATCGCAAAGATAGAAAGGAGCACCCATGCATACAGATAATCGAGCTTTGGCAGCTTCTTACTAAACAGGACAAAAAACAGGATAAACAAAAACAGATACCGCATTCCCGCTGTTTTGACCAGAAACGGCATAAACAGCCAGACAAGCCATATACCTGCCCTGTGCTCCATAAAATAACAGATCACAAGTGCCAGCAGAGCCGCCATGGCAAGATCCCCAACTATTTTTGCCGCATTCAGGGAAAGATATGATCCGTCGAAAAACAGATAATCGATCACTCCATAATAATAATCACAAAGTCCGTGGATCGGGATCAGATCCAGATAAGGCAGCTTATGATACGACATCAGCTGCTGCATCGGAAGTGTGATCTCCCCGTTGTGGAAATAATCCATGCTGAGCAGCCCCTCCGGCTGTGTAAAAACACGCAGCATGGCTGCCATAACAAAGGTCGTCGGATAAATCCGGCTTTCCTTTCTGCTGCTAAAATACGCCCAGATCAGAAGTAACAGTGTCAGCAGGATACAGAAGTATTTCCATCTGCCGGAATAAAACAGCTCCATGACCTCTCCCGTCACTTCATATTGATAACGAAAATGCACAAAGGAAAGACAGCCAACCGGCAGTAAGATCTGCAGATATTTCTCAAGTCTTATCTTGACAAACAGCCTGCCAAGCTGTGGCAGTCCGCAAAGCATAAGAAAGAAAACGGCTGTAATCCCTAATAATACAAGGCTGCCAGCCTGCCAGAGCTGTGCGATCCTTACCTTCCAGCCTGCTGCCAGAAACAGCACGGTCAAAGCCCCATAGACAAATGACGCCTGTTCTACGCAGTTTACATAACTTGTTTTAGTGTGCTGACAAAGCAGATAACCCAAAAGCAATACCGCATAAAGCCCTGCATACTGCCACATATACCTCTGCTGTGTCAGTATCATAAGCAATACAGCTGCATATCCGATCATAAAACCATAAACCGCCTTTTCCCTGTCTGTTTTCTCTTCTCTGCCCGTATTCTGTCTTACCGGCTTCACTTTTAGCAGGATCCATGCAAACAGGATAAATAACAGCGGCAGACCAATGATCGCTCCCCGGATCAGCCACAGATCCGCCTGTTTGTTATAACCCGACCATGTTGTCAGCCCGCAGATCAGATCCTTGTAAACAGGAAGCTGATCGTACCAGCCCTTTATAAACAGACTGAAAATGGAAAACAGGGTCAAAACAGCTGCAAGAGCTGCTTCAATCCCTGTCCATAAATCTAAACTTTTAAACTGCACAAAAAACTTTTTCATTTTGATCATAAGAACATGCAATGTGCCAGTGCCTGTCGCAGTTCCTCCTCCTTAATCGGTTTTGAGATAACTTCGGAAAAGCCGCAGTCATAAAAGATTTGTTTGGACTCCTCCGTAATATTGGATGTCATGACTAAAAGCGGCAGAAGTTCAAAATAAGGATCCGCAAGCTGTCTGATCTCCTTTGCTGTCTGGATACCGCCCTTAACAGGCATCATATGATCAAGAATAACAAAATCATATTTCCTTGTATGAAGCTCTTCAATCGCCTCTTCACCACTTTCCACTGTCTTTGCCTGCATACCATATGATTTCAGCAAAGATGCGACCAGCTTACAGTTTACCGGACTGTCATCTACCACAAGTGCCTTCACCTGCTTGGCGTAATACAGATTCTGTGCCTTTTTGCGGGAATCTGTGATCAGTTCCTTCTGCTCTTCTCTGTGTTTCTCCTTGATCTGTCCGATCGTTTCCTCATCCTCAACCGTCTGCAAAAATGAAATCACAAATTTGGTCTGTCTGACCTCTGCTCCAGCGGTCTTATCCAAAAAGATACCGTTCAGCTTCTGGATCATATTTTTGGCAAGCGCAAATCCCGGTGCATTTCCATAACGCAGATCTTCCGTCAGATCCTCACTGCAGTCGATCCTGCACACCAGTGTGATATTCTGCCCTCTTCTTGGCAGAATACCCTTTTCATAAGTAACGGTCATTGTGACTGTTCCCTGCTCCGTAAACTGCAGCAGATCACTTAAGATGTTGATCATGGCAAGACGGATCTTTTCGGTATCTCCAACGAGTACGCTGGGCAGATCATAATCCACATGCAGCAGAAAAACCTTATCCTTTCCCCGGATCATACTCTGTATTTTCTGATTGATCTCCAGAAATAAGCCCTTTGTATTATAAGTCGCTGCCTGCTCCGTCTCTGCTGCCGGTGTTGCAGCCACTGCTGCTGTCACATAACTGCCATCCTCTCTTTGTTCCAGCAAAAAACCGGACAGGATCATATCCCTTTCCTTCATGCAGAGCAGATACATCAGAAGCATTAAGATCAGATACTCCAGTACAGTCGCAAGTATTTCTTCATAGCTTGTCTGATATGTGTAGCGCAGCGTATGAAGTCTGTGGTCCGTCTGGTAAAATTTATACAAAAATACACAGAGCATGGCAAAAAAACAATTTCTTGCCGTGTGTATAAATATCGCTTTATCCGCATACAGAAGACTGACAAGCGGTACGATCACATAAAACAGCTTCAGACTGATCACATCATTACAGGCAACCAGACAGACAAGCCCTTCCATAAGTGTCAGACAGACACATCGGTTGACTGTTTCATTATAAGAATACCGGCAGACGATCACCGGAATAACCGATGCCGCAAAAATCAAGAGACATACTTTGATAAGTGTGCTCTTTTCCAGCACAAGCACATCCACCTGCCATGCGATAACCGCCGCAGGGATCAGTATCAGAAATGCCGCGATCAGCTTCCCGAGAATCCCATTGATCCTGCGGTTATTATCTTTTATAAAATCCCTCATATAAAGATTTTGATTCATGTAGTATCCTTCTCCTTATAACCCTCTCACCAATACTTGACTTATTCAGAATTTTACCATATTTTACGCTGAGAATCCAGTTTTTGTTTGACAAAGAATCGTTTCTTTGATACAATATCGTTCGGTAACAAAAAAGCTGCTGTGGCTCAGAGGTAGAGCACTTCCTTGGTAAGGAAGGGGTCACGGGTTCAATTCCCGTCAGCAGCTCTTACAATTTTTCCCCTAGAAACCTTGAAAATACGGCATTTTCGAGGTTTTCTTTTTTCCCTTCAGGTGAGGTACCCCCCTTTCACCTGGCATCAGAGACAGAACGCTGAAGCTGAAAACAGAACAAAACAGCGCTGTATCCATCTAAGACACAGCGCTGTTCTTTTTATCTGCTTTATTTATCCTTGATGTTATTTTCGTAGATCTCAATCTCGATGCGATAAGCATCTCTTTCCAGCTTCAGCTGCTTGATCGCTTCTTCATTTTCCTGAATCTTGGCATGTGTTTCCTCTAAATGCTTCTTGATCACATCACTGCCGCTGCTCAGCAGATGCTCTGCCAGACACTGTCCGTACAGATCACATTTGATCGCATATTCGGCGTTTAAATTTTCCAGCTCTTTAATCTGCTGCTCAAGATTTTGGAAATTAACCTTTAATTCTTTGTAGATTTTTTCTCTCATCTTGGTATTTGGATCATTTCTCTCCATCTGAAATTCCCTCTCATTCTTTTATGCTATGTAATAGCTTTGCTACAGTTTACACTTCCTTTTTATCATATATCAACATGCCAAATGCAGTCAAATCTATTTCCCGTTTTCTCCATTTTTCATGCAGATGCGGTCGTTTTTTTAACATATTCGGTCATCTGTTATTCGATCACCTTCCGTAATTTTGATTTCAGTCTGCTCAATGCATTATCTGTTGACTTTTCATCCCTTCCAAGTACCTTTGCAATCTCCACATATCCCATTCCGGTCAGGTACAGATCCAGCACCTGCTTTTCAAAGCTGCTGAGCCGGGACTGTATCATCTGTTCAATATATTCCACATTTTCCCGGTCTATGAGCATTTTTTCCGGATCACTGAGCTGTCCTGACTGCAATACGTTTTCCAGAGGCACATTTTCCTTCTGCTCATCCGTATGTGTTGTCTCGCCTGACAATGAAATATATGTATTAAGGGGCATATGTTTTTTTCGTCCGGATGCCTGCACAGCCGTATACATCTGTCTGGAAATACAGAGCGTGGCAAATGTTGAAAAGCCGGCATCCCTGCCAAAATCATAATCTCTGACAGCTTTAAACAGACCGATCATTCCTTCCTGGATCAGATCCTCTGTATCACCACCCAGAATATACATGGATTTTGCTTTATCCCTGACAAGATTTTTATATTTATCCATCAGATAATCCATGACCTCCTGCTCTCCTTCACGCAGTCGTATGATCAGTTCTTCATCCGAACAATCCTTCCATCTGTCCCGCATTTGTTACCTCATTTTCGTCTATTTCTTTACCTGCATTCTCTGTCTGACAACCTCATAGGCAAGTACACCCGCTGCCACAGATGCATTCAGGGAATCTATGTCTCCCTGCATAGGGATCCTTGCCACAAGATCACATTTGGACTTCACAAGACGTCCTACACCTTCCCCTTCATTCCCGATCACCAGTCCGATCGGTCCTGTCAGATTCTGCCTGTACATGATCTCACCATCCATATCCGCACAGACAAACCAAAGCCCTTCTTTTTTCAGCTCTTCGATCGTCTGGGAAAGGTTTGTCACCTTTGCAACCGGCGTATAATTCAGTGCACCTGCAGATGCCTTCGCAACGGTCGCAGTCAGTCCGACTGCCCGGTTCTTCGGAATGATCACTCCATGCGCGCCTGCTAAATTGGCTGTTCTGATGATCGCACCGAGATTGTGCGGATCCTCAATATTATCCAGAATAAAAATAAACGGATCTTCTCCCTTTTCTTTTGCTTTTTCCAGAATATCGGAAACCTCCGCATATTCATAAGCCGCCGCATAGGCGATGACACCCTGGTGCTTGCCGGTCTCGGACATCTGGTCAAGACGTTCCTTTGTCACATACTTGATCATGACATCCTTTTTCTTTGCTTCCCTGCGGATGGTCACCATAGGTCCATCCTGACAGCCGTCCAAAATAAATACCTTATCAATCGGCTTGCCACTGCGAAATGCTTCTATGACCGCATTTCTGCCTTCTATCGTAAATTCTTCGTATCGCATCTTTTCCTCATTTCTACCCGTTTCCCGGTCACTTGATCCTGCCGTCAGATTTCTTTTCCGATCAGCGTAAGCCCCTTCTTTACAAGAAAAAGCAGTCTGTCTGTCTGTTCCGTCAAATATAAATAGCCCATCAAAGCCTCAAACCCGGTCGCTTTCCGGTAAGCAACCACCGATGCATTTTTTGCGGTATGCGAGGTTTTGGCATTCCTGCCTCTTCTGTATACACCGGCTTCTTCCTCCGTCAGCTCCGGCAGAAGTGCTTCGATCATCTCTGCCTGCGCATCCGCCTTTACCACCGCACTTTTTATCTTATGTAAACTGTTGGCATCACGATTGCATCGCTCCACCAGAACAGTCCGGATCACAAGATCATAAATACAGTCGCCTAAAAAAGCAAGCGTGATCGGCGAATAGGTTCTGATATCCGTTTCCTTACAGGCAAATGTTTCCTTGATCTGCGAAAGCAGACTTATGCTCTCTTCCATTTTACTCCTTCTCTGGTATCCTCCAACACGATACCCTTCTCCAGCAGCTCGTTACGGATCTCATCTGCACGGGCAAAGTTCTTCTGCTTTCTGGCATCCTGTCTTTCCTGGATCAGCTTTTCAATATCTGCATCGAGAAGCTCCTGCTTCGGCTCAATGAGCAGACCGCAAATATCTGTCAGCATTTTCAGCTCTTCGTACAGATTCTGTAAATATGCCTTGGAGCTTTCTTCCCCTGTATTGGAGTTGATGAATTTTACCAGTTCAAAGATAACGGAAATGGCATCTGCCGTATTGAAATCATCATCCATCGCTTCATCAAAACGGTTTACATAAGTTACCGCCTGCTCATAAAGCCTGCTCTCTTCTTCTGTCATGTGGCTGTTTGCCGCATGCTCTAATCTGTACTGCAGGTTCTGGGCACAGGTCAGGATTCTCTCCAGTCCGTTTTTGGCAGTTTCCATCAGCTCCGCACTGAAGTTCAGCGGGCTTCTGTAGTGTGCGGAAAGCATAAAGAAACGAAGCACCTGCAGATCGTATTTTTCACTGATATCACGTACGGTAAAGAAGTTACCGAGTGATTTACTCATCTTCTTATTGTCGATGTTCAGGAACGCATTATGCATCCAGTATCTTGCAAAGATCTTGCCGTTGCATGCCTCCGACTGTGCAATCTCGTTTTCATGATGTGGGAAGATCAGATCTTCGCCGCCTGCATGAATATCAATCTCATCACCGAGGTATTTTTTGCTCATAACGGAGCATTCGATATGCCAGCCCGGACGACCGTCGCACCATGGAGATTCCCAGTATGGCTCGCCGTCTTTTTTCGGCTTCCATAATACAAAGTCAAGCGGGTCTTCCTTCTGATCCTCGCCGGATACGAGAAGGCTTCTGTTACCGCCTCTTAAATCGTCGATATTTTTATGGGAAAGCTTTCCATAATCCTTAAAGCTTCTTGTTCTGTAGTAAACAGTTCCGTCTGCTGCAACATAAGCATGCCCTTTGTCGATCAATGTCTTTATCATATCGATCATACCGCCAATTTCCTGCGTTGCCAGCGGATGTGTGGTGGCCGGTTTGACATTCATGGCTGCCATATCCTTTTTACATTCTGCGATATAACGCTGACTGATCACGGAAGCATCTACGCCTTCCTCGATCGCAGCTTTGATGATCTTATCGTCCACATCGGTAAAGTTGGATACATAATTAACCTCATAGCCTTTATGCTCCATATAGCGGCGTACCGTATCAAATACGATCATCGGACGTGCATTTCCGATATGGATCAGGTTGTATACGGTAGGACCGCAGACATACATACGGACCTTTCCTTCTTCGATCGGTACAAATTCCTGTTTTGTTTTTGTAAGCGTATTATAAATCCTCATGTAAAGCTCCTTTCCTGAGTGCTTTTACTTCATTTTCCAGTTCTATCAGTTTATTGGTCAGTGCGATATTACTCTGTCTGAGCATGGACAGATCTTCCTTGACCGGATCCGGCAGATGCACCTGATCCATTTCTTCCTGTGGCAGGGAAACATTATTCCGCTTGACTACTCTGCCCGGAACACCGACTACCGTCGAATTCGGCGGTACAGGCTCTAAAACAACGCTTCCTGCGCCGATCTTGGAGTTATCTCCGATCGTAAAGGAACCGAGCACTTTTGCGCCCGCACTGATCATGACATTATTACCGATCGTCGGATGTCTTTTTCCCTGTTCTTTACCGGTTCCGCCAAGCGTCACACCCTGATACAGCGTTACATTATCGCCGATGATCGCCGTTTCTCCGATGATCACACCGTTTCCATGGTCGATAAACAATCCTTTGCCGATCTGTGCGCCCGGGTGGATCTCGATACCGGTCTTTCGGACGCCTCTCTGGGACACCCATCTTGCCCAGAAATAGTGCCCGTTTAAATACAGCTTATGTGCAATACGATAATGCAGCATAACCTTAAAACTCGGATACAGAAAAACTTCCATATTAGAGTGGATCGCCGGATCTCTCTCCCGGATGATCCTGATCTCTTCCTTTATATTTTTGATAAAACCCATGGTAACACCTTCCTCACTATAAAACGCCTCTATATATTTAATATATAGAGACGTTTCACCGCGGTTCCACTCTACTGAAGGAATGATACAATTCATTCCAGCCCTTATGCATCTTTAACGCAGATGATACGTGCCTGCTTACTGGATTCAGCAGGCAGGCTCCCGGACGCACTTCTTTACCGCTCATTTGATGAATGCTTTCAGCCAATGCATTCACTCTCTGGCAAATCCGAGGTAAATACTCTTTCCGTTCTACGCCTGTTTTCGTTCTTTCACTCTTCTATTAGGATATGAAATGACATGCATTTTGTCAAGTCTCTGTTTTCATGCTACAATAGAGTATATCGGAGTTTCAGAAAGGACATGCCATGAAACGGAAAATCTTTAACATCATACAGATCGGCGATAAAAGTAACCGGATCAGCCGTTTTTTTGATATCTTTATCACGGTCACCATTTTTTGCAATATTGCGGTTATGTTTTTGCAGACCTTTGATCAGTTTGCTGCATTTTCGGGCGTTTTCAAGGTTGTAGAATACAGCACACTTTTTATTTTCTGCATTGAGTACGGACTGCGGATCTAAAAACAACCCATCTGCCTGAAAATATTCTTTTGCACGCCAAACCACTTCTGTTTTACCGGCGTGGGCAGCCGCCACAGCCACCGCAGTCACCATAAGCTGCCTGCTGTTCATACCTCTCTGACGGACGCTGCAGCATACAGATTGCCTGTGAGCTGATTCCTTCCATTGCTCCCGTAAAACCAAGTCCTTCCTCTGTGGTCGCCTTTACATTGACCTGAAAAAGCTCGATTCCAAGTGCTCCTGCAATATTTTCCCGCATGGTATCGATATACGGACGCATTTTCGGCTTCTGTGCAATGATCGTTGCGTCAATATTTTCGATCACATACCGATTGTCCTCCAAAAGCTGTCCGACCTTTTCCAACAGCTTCATACTGGAAATGCCTTCATACGCCGGATCTGTGTCCGGGAAATGCTTTCCGATATCGCCCAGTGCTGCTGCTCCGAGCAAGGCATCCATAATGGCGTGCAGCAGGACATCTGCATCCGAATGTCCCAAAAGCCCTTTCTCATACGGGATCTCCACACCGCCAATGATCATTTTTCTATTTTCCGCCAGACGATGTACGTCATAGCCCATTCCGATTCGCATATATTACCTCCTATTGACTTTTATCCGCCATTGTGACAGATCTGTCCATTAATGAATTAACTTGGAATATTCTTCCAGATTCCAAATTTTATCTACCAGTCCTTCATAAAATTCAGGCTCATGACAGACAAGCAGTACAGAGCCCTTATATTCCGAAAGCGCACGCTTCAGTTCTTCCTTGGCATCCACATCCAGATGATTGGTCGGCTCATCCAAAAGAAGCAGATTGGTTTCCCTGTTTATCAATTTACACAATCTGACCTTTGCCTGCTCACCACCGCTCAACACTTTCACTTTACTTTCAATGTGCTTTGTCGTCAACCCGCATTTTGCCAGCGCACTGCGGACTTCATACTGGGTATAGCCCGGAAAGGTTTCCCAGATTTCCTCGATACAGGACTGGTTGCCCGGTGTGACCTCCTGCTCGAAATATCCGATCTCCAGATAATCTCCCTGCACGACTGTTCCCTCTAAAGAAGGGAGCAGTGCCAGCACACTCTTAAGGAACGTCGTCTTTCCGATTCCGTTTGTTCCGACAACCGCAATCTTTTCACCGCGCTCCATACGCAGATTGATCGGTTTAGACAACGGTTTTTCCTTATCATATCCGATCACCAGATCTGTTGTTTCAAATAAAACTCTGCCCGGCGTTCTTGCTTCCTTAAAATGAAATTCCGGCTTCGGCTTCTCTCTTGCCAGCTCGATCACATCCATTTTGTCGAGCTTCTTCTGACGGGACATCGCCATATTTCTTGTTGCGACATTCGCCTTGTTTCTTGCCACAAAGTCCTTCAGATCCGCAATTTCCTTCTGCTGCTTTTTATAAGCAGCCTCTAACTGCATCTTCTTCATTTCGTATACTTCAAGGAACTTGTCATAGTTGCCAACATAACGGTTCAGCTCCTGATTTTCCATATGATAGATCAGATTGACGACATCATTTAAGAATGGAATATCATGCGAAATCAGAATAAAAGCATTTTCATATTCCTGCAGATAGCGTTTCAGCCACACAATATGATTGGCATCCAGATAGTTGGTCGGCTCATCCAAAAGCAGAATATCCGGCTTTTCCAGAAGAAGCTTTGCCAGAAGGAGCTTGGTACGCTGTCCGCCGGAAAGATCCGTTACATCTCTGTCCAGATCAAGCTGCAACAGATCAAATGCTCTTGCCACCTCTTCGATCTTACTGTCGATCACGTAAAAATCATGACTGTCCAAAAGATCCTGCAGCGTTCCCATTTCTTCCAAAAGCTCTGCCATCTGCGTCTCATCTGCCTCTGCAAGCAGGTCACAGATCTCTGTGATCCTTGCTTCCATTTCAAACAAAAAAGAATAAGCCGACTTTAACACATCCCGCATCGTCATACCCTTTTCCAGCACGGTATGCTGATCCAGATACCCGACTCTGACATTTTTTGCCCATTCCACGCTGCCCTCATCCGGCTGCAGCTTTCCTGTCACAATATTCATAAAAGTAGACTTGCCTTCTCCGTTTGCGCCGACAAGTCCGATATGCTCGCCCTTTAACAGGCGGAAAGATACATTGTTAAAAATTGCCCTGTCTCCAAAGCCATGACTCAAATTGGATACATCTAATATCATAAACAACTATACTCCTGTCTGTTTTCATTTTCTTCCCTTTTTGTTTAGGATTTCTTTCATTATTTTATAAATTCCTTAGAAATTGCCCATACTCTGTTCACATTTATCCTTTATGATTAGAACCATCAAAAGAAGTTAATGACGATATGAAGAATTTCAGCTTGTGATTAGCTTCGCCAAACAACAACACGTGCATTGCACGTTTTATCTCATACTCCCCTCTTTATTTGGCAGGTGCTCTTGGCACCTGCCCTTATTTTACTTTCTGAATTTTGCTTTTTTATTGATGCCCTTTTTCACCAAAAGTTTCTTATATATTTTATACTTGGAAGCCGGTACTTTCACTGTTACTTTTTTATTAGTGTTACCAAATGCCTTTGCTCCAACTGATTTTGTTGCAAGTTTCTTCGTTTTTACTGTAATCTTCTTTAAATTCCTGCAATTATAAAATGCTTTGCTTCCAATCTTCTTTACATTTTTACCGATGGTCACTGTTTTTAATTTCTTACAGCTATAAAATGCCCTGTCTGAGATTTCCGTCACTTTATACGGTTTACCGGCGTATGTTACTGTATCAGGGATCGTTACTCTTGTCACTGATTTCTTCGTAACCTGTGTCACAACCGCAGTTCTTTCTTCGGTGTCAAACGTTACAACACATGATACCTTTCCCAGCTTGACAACTTCAGTCATTTCCGTCTCATTATCATCGTCCTCGTCACCGTTATCATCTCTGTCATCATCGTTATCATCTCTGTCATCATCGTTCCGGTTATCGTCATTGTTCTTGCCGCCGTTATTCGGATTTCCTGTATCACCGGTATTATCCTTCTGATCATCTTTTTTCTGGTCTTCCGTTTCCGTTTTCCTTAACTGTGCGATCTCACGGCTTTCATATGCACTACAGCCAGTTGTTTGACAGTATCTCCGTTCTTCTCCGGCAGCATCATAAGTCGCCTGCTTCACGACTGTCCATGCGCCATAGCTGTGTATTCCCGTTTCCGCTACCTCTCTGCTCTCATATGCGCCGCAGCCTGCTGTCTGACAGTACCGCTTTTCTTCCCCTTTTGTGATACAAGCCGGTACTTTTGTTTCTTTCCATGCTCCATAACTATGATTGCCCGTTGCGGGGATCGGCTCTTTACTGATCTCTTCGCCACAGCTTTTGCAGACCTGCCTGCGAAGTCCCTCTGCATAACAGTTTGCCTGTTTTACAATTTCCCATGTTGTAACAGTATGCCCACATGCCTCCTCGGCTCCGACTACGATCTGATAGCTTGTGCTCTTGCCGCCGTAAGATACCGTAACCGTCTGTCTGCCGGATTTACTCATGTCATAACCGCTGCAGCTGATCATATTTGTATCGTATACATATCCCGTGCTTCCATCACTCATTGTCGCCTGCAAAGAAAAATCTGATGAAAATGAGTCATTCACATTGAATTTTGTTTTTGAATTATTACTAACAATCTGAATACTTTCCACATGGTACTGCTGATCTCTTTCATCACTGATAGAATGATGGGACACGCCGAATATATAAGGTCTGATTCCATAATAAGTATATCCCGGATCCTGATTTAACACATCCTCACCTTTGCCGGAAGAACCATAATATTTATTCGAACTGTCCCACGTCAGATCAAGCAGATGCCATTCCCCACCGAAATATGCCATGTTCCACTCATGATTGATGGATGGACTGTATGTATCGGAAAGCGGCGATTCACTGTAGCCCATAATGTTGATACAGGGAATGCCCAGCGATGTGAGCATCACCTGGTTTAGTCTGGAGTAACCCGCACAAACACCTGTCTTTGCAGAAAATACATAATACGGCGCCGCGGTGTATTTATAGCCTTTATTTTCACCATATAAATATTCATAATCATATGCAATCTGTTTACAAATCCAATCATGGATCACTTTTACTTTCTGCTCATCCGTTGTGCAGCTCCTTGTCAGGCTTATCGCCTGCTGTTTGATCGCATCCATGCTGTTTCCGACATAATAGAAGCTATCTGTATAAGTCGTGTAATACTCCAATGGAATATCGTCATATTGGGACGGATCAAGAGTATTTGCCAGATCTTTATAATATGCAAACTCATGCTCTCCCGCCGGTGCTTTTAAACTGCAGCCTGTTGCGGTTTTGGTTACCACATAGGAAGCAAAACTAATATAACTGCCTGAACCGGAAGCGGGATTCGGTCTGAAATAAATAATGCGGTAAGTATCATCATCACAGCTTGACAGATCCATACTGCAGGTCACCTTATGACTTGCATCATAGGTTGCTATCCCTTTCGTACCCTCCTGTGCTACCAGTGTATTTCCTGATCGTTTGTATGCCTGAAACATAATCTTATCGCCACTGCCATACAACTCATAATACACCTGTGCCACAACAAAATTGCCACTGGCAGATAATGTCGCACAATAAGGTGCTGATGCCAGCTCATTTGTCACGATATTGGTCTTATCCAGTGTTTCGGAGCCTGTGAAACCATTGCTGTCAATAGAAATCCCCTGCTGTTTAAGTGCCTGCTTTGCCGATTTGCCATTCTGTTCCGCTTCTTTTTCTTCCTGCGCGGTCAGATGAACCGCAACCTGTTCTTCTGCTTCAAGCGGATCTGCAAGCACTGTCTTTCCCCACAGCATGCAAATGCAAAACAGCATCAGGATCCCCATTCCCACAAATCTCTTCTTTTTCATTCTTGATCCTCCGTAAAACATTCTTATCTTATGTTATCATCCCGGAATTTTAAACACAAGCAAAAGCCAAAAAAAGGACAACAAAAAAGAATCCTTTCGGATTCTTTTTTGTAGCGAGAGGGGGATTCGGTCTCCGCTCCGCTCCGGTCCGCGCATAGCCGAGGTCCACCGGACCTCGTGCGCCCTCTCCACTACTCCGTAGTGTCTCAGGTTCTTATATATCCGGACAGCAAAAAAGAATCCTTTCGGATTCTTTTTAGTAGCGAGAGGGGGATTCGAACCCTCGACACTACGGGTATGAACCGTATGCTCTAGCCAACTGAGCTATCTCGCCAGGATATATGGGACCTATAGGGCTCGAACCTATGACCCTCTGCTTGTAAGGCAGATGCTCTCCCAGCTGAGCTAAGATCCCATAACTTTGCGGGTATTTCTCAACCCGCTTTGCTAGTATACTATTAAATCAGGTAACTTGTCAACGAATTTTTTTATTTTTTTCATATTATTTTTTACTTAATAGTCACTAGTTAGTTTTTCGCTCTTTTCTGCTGCGATTTCACTTGCTTTTGAGCCATCTGTCTTTTATCTGCAATTCGTGTATTTGCTTTCATACTCTTTCACATTATTTTTCAATTTTGGATGAATTCTTTTTATTACGCATTTTGACAATTCATACTTTATTACGAAATTTTGTATTTTGGACGAACTCTTTTTATTACACATTTTAGCTATTCATACTTTTTTGCAATATTCTGTATTATGGACGAATCATCATATCATAGCTTCATCCTTTTTCAAACAAATTTACCAATTAGTATGAAACCTGCTTTTATCTTCCTGATGACGTTCATCCTTTTACAGTATTTTATGACATTTTAGACGAACTTCTCCAATTCAGGCAAATAACCTTCGTCCTTTTTTATAATTATCATTTATTTGGGCGAAATAACACTATATCTATCAAACACAGAGACCCACAGTAAAAAAATTCCACACAATCACAGAAAACCAGTGTTCAATGTAAATCCCATACAAACTAAAAAACAGCTCTCAAAACAGATCCAGCATAGCATCCAGATAAACAGCTTCCCGCACTTTCAGCTGATATTCCGGCTTTGTCATATAGTATAGCAAGAATTCCAACAGCATGGCACTGCCAAGTCCGCGCCCCTCGATCTTGAAATCAGAGAATCCCATCGGCAGATAAATAGATTGGATATCATCAATACCGATAAATCCCGGATTTTCCATTGCTTTTGAAAATCGATAGCCTTCCGCCGCATCCGGTGAAGTGCACGGATAATCAGGAATGGCTTCCCCCAGATTTTTCCGGCTGACAGTCTCATAACAGCTTTTGCGGTCTTTGCAGCCAAACCGGCAGCACTCATTGCACAGAAATTCTATCTTATCTTTTTGGTCTACAGTCAGTGTATTCCACTTATCAAACTGCTTATTCAGGCGGAAATCCGGTACAACATATCGAAATTCCTCTCTGTTGACTTCCTGCAGAAGCTCCTTGAAATCTGTCAGAACCTTTGTCGTGGAAGATACGAAATAGAAACCCGGATATTGCTTCTGTAAATAATGCAGCAACAGATCGGAGTAAATGATAATACCATTACGTACGTTTCTGTTTTCTATGCTGTCATTCTTCTGAACATTATATTTTTCCATCACGTTATCTTCTGCAAATAACCGGCAGAGCGCATTACATCTGTGATCTTTCAGATGTTCTTCTTTCAGCAAGGAATTGCTGAAGGTCAGGCGGGCAGAAATACCATATTCCTGCATCAATGCCAGCACTGCCCGCGGATCCTGCTCGCCGTAAGATGTACGTCCACCGCCCCAGAGGCAGTCCGCCGGGGCTCCATAGACCGAACCGATCCTGCACCAATCATAAAAGTATTCTCTGTGTGCCCGAAACAGCGGCAGAAAAACACTGTATAATTCGTAAAATTCAAACAATCCCGGCAAATGATAATATGCTATTTGTTTTTGAGACAGATCCATTTTATATCCTCCCTGCTTTTGTATACCCTGATCTATCCTACCCGGTTACAAATTACGGTTCTGCTTTATGGTAAACTCCTGTATGTCTTATATTTCACATGCTCATCTGATCGTAAAATTCTTTTGCATAATCTGTATGGTTTTCCCACAAAACAAAAGACCCAGCGACAAAGTCGCCAGGCCTCCTGTTTGTGTAAAAGGGGAATTCTTCCGGAAATTGCTAATTAGCATGTCTAATGTCTTAGACTAATTGTATTATATGATGTATTCAGAGTTATTTCTACAATTATATTGCGCAAACGATTAAAATATATTGACGAAATAAGTCAAATCAGTTCATTTATTGCATCAGCTACATTGGAAACGCCAACAATGCGCATTTTCTCCGGAATATCTGACAATCCATCCAAATTTGCAGATGGCAGAATACATTTCGTAAATCCAAGTTTCTGTGCCTCCAGCACACGCTGCTGCGCCATATTGACAGCACGGACCTCACCTGAAAGACCTACCTCACCGAAAATCACCGTTTGATCGGAAATAACCTTATTTTTAAAGCTGGATACCAGTGCCATCACAATACCCAGATCCAGTGCAGGCTCTAAGAGCCGCATACCACCGGCCAGATTGACATATGCATCGGTCTGTCCCATGCGAAGCCCCAGTCTTTTTTCCAGTACCGCCATCAGGAGATTCACTCTGTTAAAATCCGCCCCGGTTGTCTGGCGGCGCGGAATATTGAAATTGGAATCACAGACAAGTGCCTGAATCTCGATCAGCATCGGTCTGGTGCCCTCCATGGCACAGGCAACTATAGAACCGCTTGCATTTTTCGGTCTGCCGCTCAGCAGATAAGCAGACGGGTTTTTCACCTCGCAAAGACCTTCCTTGCGCATTTCAAACACACCGATCTCATCCGTGGAGCCAAAACGATTTTTCACGCCCCGTAAAATCCGATAGGACGCATGTCTGTCTCCTTCAAAATATAAGACCGTATCTACCATATGCTCCAGTACGCGCGGCCCCGCAACCGTACCTTCCTTTGTTACATGCCCGACAATAAATGTTGCAACAGGCATACTCTTGGCAAGACGCAGAAAAACAGCTGTTGCTTCTCTGACCTGCGATACGCTGCCCGGTGCAGAGGTCACACGTTCCGCATACATTGTCTGGATAGAATCGATTACGACAATATCCGGTTTTTCCTGCTTTATCACTGCTTCTACCGTATCCAGATCTGTTTCACACAGAAGCTTTAACTGATCCGTAAATTCGCCGATCCGCATTGCGCGTATCTTAATCTGCTTAAGAGATTCCTCCCCTGATATGTATAAAATTTTTCTGCCGTCTGCCGCAAGATTCTGGCACATTTGTAAAAGAATGGTGGATTTCCCGATGCCGGGATCTCCACCAACCAATGTAAGCTGCCCCGGCACGATGCCACCACCGAGCACCCGGTCAAGCTCACTCATATGCGTTAAGAGCTTATCTTCCTCTTCCATAGAGATATCATTCAGGCTTGTCGGCTGCACCATATGCACTGCCCTGACGCCAGAAGACTTTGTCACGACCTCTTCGACAAGCGTATTCCACTCCCGACAGCCCGGACATTGCCCCATCCATTTGGAAGATTCATAGCCGCAATTCTGACAGAAATAAACCGTAGCCGATTTCATTTTTGCCATGCTTATGCTTCTACCACCTTTACATTTACTTCGCCCATTCCGGCAAGCTCCACACTGACATTCAGCTTGCCTCCAAGACCTGTATTCATCTTTCCGGCGCTCTTACCTGCTACAAATACCTCATACTGTGTATCGTCGCAAAGTCCGATGATCAGCTGTGCATCGTCTGCTCCTTCTACCTCAAAGGATACACCGTCTGCAGTCTCCTGAAAGTGACTGACGCTTGTGCCCGGAACGGATTCGTATAAAAACAGACCGTTTTTCTCCAGTTTTGTCATTGTTGAGAATGTTTTGACCTTATACAGATCTCCTGCATGTTCAAAATCTTCCAGCTTTGCCTTCTGTGCTAATGTATAATTTCCGAAACTGATGCTGCCGTCTGATTCTTCACGAATTAATTCTTTTACCACTGCCATTTTCTTTTGTCCTCCCGAATATTGTCTTGCAGTACATTGTGTAAACAGTATAAACCATTTGCCTTTATAAATCCAGTTCTTTTGCGTTTTGCCTTTGCTTAAATACCACTTTTTCTTTGTGTATTGTCGCAAGAATATGATCGCCCTGCCTGATCCTGCCCTGCAGGATTTCTTCTGCCAACGGATCCTCTATGACAGTCTGGATCGCACGCTTCAAAGGCCTTGCGCCCATCTTTACATCACAATATTTTTCAACCAGATGATTCTTGAGCGTCTGGCTGATAGAAAGCGTGATACCCATCTGCCGGTCGCATCTCTTGATCAGATTTGCGGAAAGCAGTGTCACGATCTCTCTGAGTTCTGTCTTATTCAGCGGATGGAATACCATGATCTCATCAATCCGGTTGATGAACTCCGGCTTGAAAAGTCTCTTGACTTCTTCCATGACGCCGTTTTTCATACGCTGATAATCCTGCTGCTCTGTCGTCTTTGTGGCAAAACCGAGGTTCTTCGGATCCACGATACGGGAAGCGCCCGCATTACTTGTCATGATGATAATGGCATTTTTAAAGCTGACCTTGCGTCCCTTGGAATCGGTGATATGTCCGTCATCCAGCACCTGCAGCAAAATATTAAATACATCAGGATGTGCTTTTTCAATTTCATCAAATAAAACAACACTGTAGGGATTCCGTCTGATTTTCTCACTCAGCTGTCCGCCATCGTCATGTCCGACATATCCGGGCGGTGAACCGATCATCTTTGCAACGGAATGCGGTTCCATATATTCCGACATATCTACACGGATCAGATCATTTTCCGAACCGAACATTGCCTCTGCAAGTGCTTTGGAAAGCTCTGTCTTACCGACACCGGTAGGTCCCAAAAACAGGAAGGAACCGATCGGTCTCTTCGGATCCTGTAAACCGACTCTGCCACGGCGCATTGCACGCGCAACCGCCTCTACTGCTTCCGTCTGTCCGATCACACGCTTATGCAGGATCTTTTCCAGCTTCAGGAGGCGCTCACTTTCCTTCTCTTCCAGCTTTTTCAGCGGGATCTTTGTCCACTGGGCTACCACGGCTGCGATCTCATCTTCCGTGACGAGATTGTTCTTTGCTGCCATCTTCTTCTCATACCGCTGCATTGCCTGCGTATGCTTTTTGATGAGCTTCTCCTGCTCCATACGTTCCTTATGCGCTTCTACCAGATCATCAAACTTCAGGGAGCGTTCGATCTGTACATTCAGTTCATCGATCTGCTCCTGCAGCCTGATACAGTTTTCCGGTATTTTCAGTCCCTGCAGACGCAGCGCCGCTGCTGCCTCATCGATCAGGTCGATCGCCTTATCCGGCAGATTACGGTCATTGATATAACGGTCTGACAATTTCACCGCAGCCTCTACAGCCTCCGGCGTGATCGTCACATGATGATGTTCTTCATATTTATGCTTGATACCCATCACAATACGGACAGCTTCCGTTAAGGAAGGCTCTTCTACCATGATCGTCTGGAAACGACGCTCCAGAGCCGCATCTTTTTCAATATATTTGCGGTATTCCTCGATCGTCGTAGCACCGATCAGCTGCAGCTCACCTCTTGCCAGAGACGGCTTTAAGATATTGGACGCATCGATCGCACCTTCCGCACCGCCTGCACCGATGATCGTGTGGATCTCATCCAGAAAGAGGATGATATTACCATCATCGATCACTTCTTTGATAACCTTTTTAATACGTTCCTCAAATTCGCCTCTGTATTTGCTGCCTGCCACCATTCCGGAAAGATCCAGTGTCATGACACGCTTGTTTTTGACGGTATCCGGTACTTCTCCCTGTACGATACGCTGTGCCAGACCTTCTACGATCGCTGTTTTGCCAACACCCGGCTCACCGATCAGACACGGATTGTTCTTTGTCCGTCTGGAAAGGATCTGTACCAGTCTGAGGATCTCCTGATCTCTGCCGATCACAGGATCCAGCTTTCCTTCCGCTGCCAGCTTTGTCATATCACGGCTGTACTGCTCCAGCACTTTTGTTTTCTGCTTCTGCTGACGCAGATCTTCTTTATACAGATTGCCATCTTTCCCCATGGAAACAAGCAGATCGATATAAAGCTTCTGCAGGGAAACTCCCATAGTACTTAAAATACGGACTGCCACATTGCTTCCTTCCCGGATCAATGCCATCAGAATATGCTCTGTTCCGACAGCGGAAGCATGATACTGCTCCGCAATCTGAAATGCCAGTCCGATCACCTGCTGGGCACGCGGTGAATAGCCTTCCCGTTCTTTCAGCTCCAGATGCCCTGTCGGTGCGATCAGCTCCATGATCAGATCTACAAGCTTTGTCTCATCCACTCCATTTACCAATAATGCCTGAGCCGCCATTCCTGTCTGCTGTCTGATCAGTCCCAGTAAAATATGCTCTGTCCCGATATAGTTCTGACCCATGGATCTTGCTGCAGATGCGGCAAGTCCAAGAGCAGTTTTTGCCTTAGCGGTATAATCCATTTTTATTTTCCTCCATATTCATTATATATGGTATCGATCATATCGTGAATTTCTTCACGCGAGATATTCTTACAGCTTGCCTGTGCCAGAAGGACACGCAATTCCTTCTGGATCATCTCCATTGCCTGCAGCTTGTCAATATCAACTGCTATTATAACACCGCGTCTTCTGTCAACCTTGACAAAGCCCTCCTGTTTCAATACAGAATATGCCTTATTTACCGTGTGCATATTGATGCCGATCGTATCCGCCAAAGACCGGACACTCGGAAGCGCCTCTCCCTCCTGATACTGGGACGTGGCAATGCCTAATATGATCTGATTCCGAAGCTGCATATACAGTGCTTCATCACTGTTAAAATCAATTTCTATTATCATGTGTATCACCTTCTGTTATATTCAGTCTATAACAGTATTCACAGTTTGTCAACCATACTGACAGCTTCGGCCTATGTTTCTGACAGACCGTCTAAGAATCAATGTCAATAAATTCAAATTCAAAATCATCGTCCAGCTGATCTGCCGGAGCTTCTCTCGTCAGCGGTACAGGTTCTCTCTCCAGTGTGTAGATCGGTACCTGGCTGCGCTTTGCTGACTTCGGCGGCTGCACCACCGTGATCGGAATCTGCCCCGTTGTATAAGTCACACCATTTGGTGTAACTTCTTTTTTCACAACCGGTTCTTTTGCTGCTTCCGGTTTTACCTGTCCGGGAACTGCCGATGCCAGTTTCTCTGCCTCCGTTTTTCTTGCAGATGCCTGCTTTGCCGGTTTCTCTTCCGGTTTCTTCGCCGTCTGTTTTGTCGGCTTTGCCGCCTTTTCCTCTGTCTTCTTTACAACCCGTTTTTCTGGTTTCTCTGCCACCATTTTTGCCGTTTTTTCTTCTGCTTTCTTTACCGCCTGCTTCACCGGTTTTTCTGTTGCCGGTTTCTCCACTGGTTTTTTTGCGATCTGCTTCTTTGGCTTCTTTTCGTCTTTCTTCTTCTCTTCTTCCGTCTCGTCTCCGTATAAAGCTTCCTCTTCCATATCCAGCCTCAGATCCCGGTTACGCAGGATCAGGTTGACGATCACGACAATGGCACAGACAAGTAAAAAAGCAAGTGTTCCGATGATCAGTACCGGTTTCTGTTCCATCCGTTCTGTCACAGCAGCAGTTTCCTGTATCGCAAAATATCGCTGGAAGCTGCCTTCTGCCACATCATACAGATAAAATGCCGCATTTCCTTCATTGTTATAAGCATAAAACAGATAAAATGCATCTGACAGAGTGGGATCGCCCTTTGTCGTCTGATATGCCGGCAGGTAAGAGTTGTTCCACTGCAGATTTTCTTCCGTAAACCCGTCCGGAACCGCTTCCTGCGGTGCTACCGGTACTATATAATGGTTTTCGATCCCCATGATCTGCACAAAGATCTGAAAACTGTTTTTCGTGCTGTCATAAATAAAGAAGCTTCCTTCTCCATCCGCTTTCTCAGCATATAAAAGGGTGAGCCCGCCGGGCTGCCAGATCGCACCTTCCACGGTCTGTCCGCCGTAAGAAACCTCTGTTTTGCTGCAGTCTGCCGGAAGCTGTTCATCCGAAACAGTCTCACTGATCGTATAATCCGTGCCATCTGCCGTAAATGTAAGCCCATCAGCCGAAGCTGCCTGCTGCATCTGTTCCGGCTCCGCTTCTTCGGCATCTGTTTCATCAGCTGTACCGCCTCGTGTGATCGTAAAATGATAGGTCATGGTGGAGCCGTCTTCCGCCGTTACGGTAATGACTGCCTCATTTGTACCTGATTTCAGATTTTTAAAACCGCTTGCTGCCGTGATCTGTGCCTTTTCATCCGTCACGCCACCGCTGACTGTAATATCCGTTACAGAGTCATCCACCTCTATTGTGTATTCCGTTCCCTGTGGTGTAAAAGCCGGTGACAGACTGCCCGGGCTGACCGTAAGAGCTCTGAGTGTCGCATCAGAGGAAAGATCCGCAGCTGTATTACCGCCAACCACAACGCTGGTACTGCCTGTTGCCGGATTATTTCCATCATCATCTATGACCGCTTCCGCACTGATTGATGTGCTGCCTGCAGCCAATGCCTTCATTGTGATCTGTGCATCGGTCCCGGTGATCGTCAAAAGTCCGCCGCCACCGCCGTAATCCACATTACAATCTGTTACCTCCAGCTTATCCGAATCGTATGTGACGGAGATCTCCGGTGCCACAGACGGATCCTCCGGCTCCGAAGTTTTTATATAAACCGTGATCATGTCCGAAACACCGACATCCGTTTTATCAGCCGTTACGCTGACAGAACCTGCTGCATAAATATCTGCCGGCAAATACAGAATTGCTGCTGTCAAAACAGATAGTCCCAATAAGATTCTCCCCAGTTTTTGTCTCATATAGTACGCTTCCCTTCTCATTTTACTTTTTCCGGTTTATTTTCTTATAATATGAATCGTATATGTTTTTACCTCACCCGTCTGTGCCGTGCACGTAATCGTAAATACGTTCTCGCCACGTTCCAGATCATAAGTACCTGTTCCGCTGATTTCGGAAGACGCTGCAACAGCCGTTGCCGTGATTTCTGCCGTCTTTACCTTTTTCTTAACCGTCAGATCATAATATTCTGTTTCCGGATCAAATACCGGTGTCAGCTCCTGATCCGTTACGGCAAGTGTTGCCAGATAGTTATTCGGATTCTTGTTATCGGTTGGTTTTACACAGGCGGTTTCAGGCATTCCCGTATATACCGGAATATAAAATACAAGCCGGTCTCCTGCCTGACATGCCTTACTCATCTTTTGCGCTTCACTGGCTGCAGCCTGCACATTTGTCATATACTGATGCTTATACAGACCATTTTTTGTGTTTACCACATTAAACTTCTGGAAGTATAGTGTATTCTGTTTTACCTTTACATATTTCTGTGCAACATACTCAGCCCCACCCAAAAGTGATTTATACCTCGTGTTCCATGGGCGCTCATAATTATTAGCACCGCTTGTCTGGCCGGATGCATAGATCAGTCCCTGTCTGGTCGGCGAATTTCCGCCGGATGCATAGGCACCGATATTATAATAGTTAAATATACTTTCAAATCCCTCAACGGTTCCTTTAATACTGTCACTCTTGCCTTTTCCCTGCTCCTGATAGCATCTGGCTGCCAAATGATATGGGCTGACCCCCACCTGCCGGCCAATCTCAATAAACGTCTCTGCATAGTTCCGTACAGAACCATCCGGTTCTGTATAGTCACTGTTCATAAAAGAACCTGCCAGCAGAGCTTTAAGCCCCTCTACATTCTGATAGTCCTCATATTCCAGTGATTCAAACTGGAATACAGATGTTTCGCCCAGAAAATTTCTCGGATCCAGATAATACTGTACCAGTGCCGTGGATGCTGCTACCCAGCTGCCGCCGTCAAAGCCGTACCATGTATTCTTTTTTCGATTATATGCCGTACTTTCCAAAGATTTCCACGAAACAACCGCATTTTTACCGACCAGATTCTTTCCGACCGCACTTTCCGCTGCCACAACATCATTCCATGCCAGATTTGTCTGGACAGCTTTAAATGTCCACTCCGGGTGCGCCGTATGCAGTTGTCTGAGCGGCTGCTTGTAGCTTTCCGGAAATCCCTGCGCGGTCAGATAGCTTTCAAATTCCGCATCCGTCAGTGATGTAACCGTTGACTGATCCGTACCGTTTGTATTCGCCTGCTCTGCCCCAGACTGCGCCGGATCCGCCGCCTTCTCCTGCTTTGTCTCATTGACCTTCAACAGATCACTTCTGACATAACCTGTCTTTTTCTTTCCGCCGTATTTAAAAGAAATCTTATACCATATATAGCCATCTGATCCCTTTTTACTGCTTTTTACCGTTACATCCGTATTTTTCATCAGCTGGCAGACTACAGTTCCGGCTACCGGTTTTTTACGGATTCTGACATAATCCCCCTGGATCGCACCGGTTTTCTTTGCTGCTGTCGTCTGATTTGTTGTGCCTGCGTTGTTATTCTGTGTATTTCCCGTATTTGTCTGATTCGTTGTATTCTGCTTTATATCCTTTGCAATACCGGACACATCCAATACAGTCGTGGAACCGTCCGTCTGCGCTGCTGCAGCCTGGTTTGCCGTTGTCTGATCCGATGTTACCGCATCCTTTTTATAGTTTACATAATTCGATATTATGTATCCGGTATAATTCGTCCCGTTTTGTGTAAATGTAACCTTATACCACTTTTTTCCTGTGCTGTCCTTTTTTGATCCGGTCACACGGAGCTGATCTCCCGTTGTAACAGTCGTAACTTTTTCGGCAGCTGTGCCTGCACTTTTTCTCACATTCACACCCGTTCCTGTTACGGTTCCTGTTCCTTTTGCCATGACAGGCATTGCCAGAAGTGCCACGGAAAGTGCCGTCACACCCAGAAAAGCAGCCACTTTTCTGCCCTTTTTTCCCTTTACACTGTATCGTATCATCGTCTCATTCCTTTATCCGTCAAAAAGCATGTAAAATTTGCAAAATATCTCTTTTTTATCATACTATCCACCTCTATAATCGTCAACCAAAATATAGTAGACAAATTCTGAATTTTTGCTTAATTATGCCACATCTTGTGATTGACAGACAATAAACAGACAAAAAACAGGAAGCGCAGGATCTGTCTGATCCTGCGCTTCCATTATCCGGTTTTCCCGGTCATTATGCTTTTATTCTTCCCCTATATCCCGCTATCTCTTTTCGATCCGGTTCACCCGGCGTCTTCTGCGGAGCAATGCTGAGAACGCACTGATCATGCCCGCTAATGACAGACCGCAAAGTGCAAGGAGCAGTCCAAGCGGGGTCTGATCTCCGGTTTTCGGCACTTTATTGCCACTTCCGGTCGTTGTTATGCTCGTTGATGAAGTAAAGGTCGGGCTGTCATACATGGTCAGCAGTCCATTCTTTGCCTTCTTATAGTTACCCTTTGCATTTCTGATATACAACGTACCGTTTTTGTCAATTGCAAACCGGATATCCTTTGCCAGTTCATAACCTTCCGGCGCTTTTACCTCTGTCAATGTATAATAGGTATATTTTTCATCCTGCGGCGCAGTAAAGATCTTGGCAGGCAGTGTCACTTCTTTACTCATGGAAGTAAAGGTGTACAGAACCTTTCCATCCGCATCCTTCACTGCAAGCTCTGCATTTTCCAGATGCTTATGAGAATTTTCGTCCTTCTTTGCCACCTTGACCTGAATCTTCTCATCAGTCATAATAATTGACTTATCTTTGCTCTTCTTACCGTTTACATATACATTGCCATCCTGATCCAGTTTGAACTTCACATCTGTGGCATAACTATATCCCTTTGGTGCTTTTGTTTCGGAAACCACATAGGTCGTTCCTGCTGTAAATCTGCTGCTGTCAAAATATGCCGGTTTCCCGTCTGTCTTGATCGTGATCGCTTCAAAGGATGTATCCTTCTCCGCTGTGATCTTCAGTGTTGCGCCTTTCAGATACTTGCCGTTTTCTGTCTTTTTGCTGACAGAAAGCTGCGCCATATCGTACATTGTCAGTACATGATCGGTCAATTCCGTATATTTTTTGTCTGCACCGTCTGTCTCTACCAGATATAACTGTCCGCTTCGGTTGATCGCAAAATCAACCGATTCTGCCAGTCCATAGCCTTCCGGTGCTTCCAGCTCACATAAGCTGTAATATGCATAGTTCTGATCCGTCGGAACCGCAAAGATACTGCCCGGTATTGTTGTTTTTTCTTTTTCTGATACAAAGCTGTACAGCGTTTCTCCTGCTTCATTTTTAATCGCCAGTTTTGCACCTTTCAATGATTTCTTGGTACTCAGGTCTTTCTTTGCCACATAAACCGTAACTGCCTTATCTACCATAGTCACCTGCCTGCCATCCGTTGCCGTAACACCGTCTATGCAGACACTGCCATCCGCTTTGAGTACAAAGCTGACCGGATCTGCCACGCTGTAGCCCTGTGGCGGTGTGATCTCTGACAATACATAAGTCACATCTGCTTTCAATCCCTGTGGATAGTACTTATCTTTCGTTGTTGTAAAGCGGATCGGTGTAAAGCCGTCATCCTCCTGCGTTGTGATCTCTAATACAGCGCCTTCCAGTGCATCGCCCTCTGCATCTACCTTCTGCACGCAGAACTTCGGCATATCATAAACTGTCAGTTTCAGATCCTTTTTCTCTGTATAGATCTTTGTACCGTTTTCTTCTGTCACCAGATAAAGCTTACCGTCCCTGTCATATGCGAATCGGATATCATCCGCCAGCTCATAACCATCCGGCGCTGTCACTTCATGCAGTATATACTCCAGATATCCCGCAGCCGGTGCTGTCAGCGCGGAAGTATCCACGCTTGTTGCTGCTTCCTCTGTAGTAAATGTAGTAACAACAGTACCGCTTTCGTCTAAAATTTCAAATTTCGCACCTGCCAGCTCACTGCTGCCGCCTGTTGCCTGCTTACTGACTGTCAGTGCCAGCTTTCCATCTTTGATATAAACAGTCCGGTTGGCTGCCTCCTGTCCGTCAATATAGATCTTATGATCCGCTGCCCCGATCGTAAAGGTGATCGGATCTGCATACGCATAGCCCTGCGGTGCGGAAAGCTCTGTCAGGGTGTAGGTACAGCCCGGTGTAAAGGAAAGAATATCCCATGTTTTTACCGTTCCGTCACTGACCCAGGTGATCGGCGTAAAATGTGGATCGTCACTGCTTGTAAGCTGCAGTCTGGAGCCCGCCAGTCCGATATCGGATCCCAGATCCTTTTTACCGATACCAAGACCTGCTTCATCATCTTCCATAACGATCATATTGTTTACGACATTTTTGTTATCCGCTCTTGTAATACTGCCGTTATCATTAATCGTAAAGATAATATCATCTGCCTTCTTGAAGCCATCCGGTGCGGAAATCTCCCTTAAAATATAGGTCGTTCCCAGCTTCAGCTGTGCAGAAGGCACCCTGTACACGCTGCCATCTGTTTTATAAGCATCCAGAATGACAGTCCCTATCTGATCCGGCTGTGATACATCATATTCTGCCAGCTTCAGCACTGCACCTGGCAGGAGTGTACCAAACGCATTCTGCTTGCGCAGATATAATTTGATCGGTTCATCACGCACCAGTAATGTATCCCTGTCACCATTGACATTATTGGAATTTCCTTCCAGAATCACAATCTTCTTTGTACTGTCCACACGGAACTTGATCATCACCGTGCTTCGATATCCGGTCGGTGCCCCTACTTCTTTCAGATAATAATCCGTACCTGCTGAGAATAAGCCTGCAGCAAGCTTGTGCGGGGTTCCGTCTGATGTCCATTCCGCAATCCTGTTCGGATCGGCTACTGTATCCCTGTAGAGCACAAAAGCTGCTCCCGCAATATCTTTTCCTGTCTCTGCATCCAGTTTTCTGATGTAAATGTCTTTCTTTTCCACGTCCAGCATTGCCAGTGTATTGGCTGCCTGTACGGTAAACACATCCTGATTTGCTGCATCCTTTGTAACCGTATAGATCTTTCCGTCCGCAGCTACCGCAAAACGGATATCCGCTGCGATTTCGTAGCCGTCCGGTGCTGAGATTTCTTTTAAGCTATATTCTTTATAACCTGTTTTCGGAGCCTCCAGAATACCTGCAGGTAATTGGTAAACACTCGTGTTTGTTGTAAAGCTGGTCACAAGTGCATCATTTTCATCATAAATACCCAGAAGCGCTCCTGCCAGATTTTTATTTGTCACACTATCCTGCTTACTGATCCGAAGCAGCAATGGTGCATCTCTGACTGTGATCGTCTGTCCGTTTTTCTCGGCCGTCGTGATCAACCGGAGACTGCCATCCGTCTCAAATACAAATTCAATATCGTTTGTATAAGTATATCCCGCCGGTGCTTTTGTTTCGGACAGTATATAATGCTTTCCTGTCGTCATCTTCTCTGTCGTCACAATATGGGCACGGTCTGTACTTACCCAGCTGTCCAGCACAACGGTCGGATCATCCTTTTCTGTGATCGTAAAGGAAGCGCCCGGTACTTCCGTCGCTCCGCCAACCGCCTTTTTGCTGACTGTCAGACTGAGTTTTGTATCCTTCACTGTTATACTGTGCAGCGTATCGTCACTGATGACGATCTTCTGCATGGCTGTATCCATACTGTAGCCATCCGGCGCTCCGGTTTCTTTCAGATAATATGTACCGCACGGCAGATTCTCAAACACGGCAATTCCCTTCTCGTTCGTCTTTGCCGGATTGGTCAGTCCCGTGATCACTACCTTTGTTGTCTGATCCGCTTTATATAATGTAAATTCAGCATCTTTCAGAAGCGTTGCAGCACTCGCACCTGTCTTGGTTACCCAGATCTTACCCTTTATCGGGGTATTTTGGATCGTAGCGCTTGTTTCATCTGTTGCAGTCAGTTTATAATCTCCCGCCCAGACAATTTTGTCCTCCGTTTTTGGTGTTGTATCAGCATCCGCATAGATATTCAGTTCACTCTTATTTGACGCAAATAAGATTCTGTCAACTGCCGTCGGTGCTCTGTATCCCGCAGGAGCTGTTTTTTCTATAACTTCATAGCTTGTATCTGCTGCATCCGTCTCAACACTGATCCGTTTAAAGTAGGCGATACCTTGACTGTTTGTCACAGCCGTGATTCCTGTTGCTACACCATTTTTATAAAGTTCAAACACTGCATCCGCAAGTGCTGCAGCTGATTCTGCATCTGTTTTCTTTACCTTAAAACTGATCAGTGGCGGTGTTGTACTTAATCTTTTATTCTGAATGGTCATATTCTGCAGATTACCGTCTGCATCTGTGTATTTTGTTACAAGTGTATCCGAATCCACGACTACCTTGTAAACCTGATTATCTCTCTGGTAGACAATGGAAGCATCCGGCGTATCCGGTGCTTTTGTTTCCTGTACATAATAAGTTCCGTAGGTAAGATCTTTGAAATACAGCTGGCCTTCTGCAGCACCTGAACCCATGGCGGAAGCTTCTGCCGCCGTCATTGTCTTGCCTGTCTTCAGGGCGACCATGTTTTCATCATATAAGGTAAACTCAGCACCGGAAAGTTCTGCGCCTGCATCATCTGTCTTCATCAGACAGATCTGCCCTTTCTGCTTCTCATTGGATAACATCTTATCCAGCACCGTTCCCGCTGTATAGCTGCCCAGAATCTCAGCCGCAGTGATCGTTACTTTTGCAGATGACAGCTTATAACCTGCCGGTGCTTTCAGCTCCTGCAGATAATAATCGCCATATACAATATCTGTAAAGGTTACCTTTCCGTTACTGCCTGTCGTTGCGGTTTTTATTCTGGCTCCGTCTTCTGTAAAGAGACCAATCTCAGCACCGGCAAGCAGTTCTCCTCCTTCTCCGGTTTTGGTCAGACAGATATCGCATTTATATCGTTTGTTGATGATCGTCAGATTGTTGTCACCGGCAGTATCTACTGTAACCTTGATCCTTTCAGTGGTTGGAAGGGCCTCATAGCCAACCTTTCCGGTTTCTTCCTTTACCTTATAATTTCCGAATGGAATATCCTCAAATCGCGCAATACCATTTTCATCGCTGGTCACTTTATAATGGGCACCATTTCTCTTATATTCACTATCATCTTCGTTATACAGACAGAATACAACACCATCCAGCGGAACCGCTACCGTAGAATCATCCACTTTTTTGATCACAATATCTCCGATCGCCTTTTCATTGGTAACCGTTACCGTCTCTGCCACATCTGCATTTTCTGTTCCGGTTCCGATCGTGATCTTGCGCACGGTTGTATCGAGTACATATCCGTCCGGTGCCTTTGTTTCCCTGTAATAATAAGTCGTTCCAAGCTCCAGATCTGTAAAAGTCAGTTTACCATTTACATCTGTCGTCTTTGTATCGATACGGTCAGAGCAGTCTGCATCACGATAAATACTGAACTCTGCATTTTCCAAAGATACAACCGGATCCGAATCCTTCTCTGTCTTTGTCAGTGTCAGACTTGCTTTTGCCTTCTCATTGGTAATCTCATAGGCACTGCTTTGTGGTGCGCCCGGCGTACCGCCTAATACACAATATGCTGTCTCTGTTGCAGTCTTTACATCGATCTGGTAGATCGTATTGCCGACCTTGTAGCCCGGAAGCGGTGTAATTTCCTTTAAGTAATAGGTTTTTCCAATATCCAGATTTGAAAATGTAACAATTCCGCTACTTGATGTTACATGTTTTGCTGCCAGTTTATCTTCCGCACAGGTTGCATCTGTATACAATCCAAATTCCACCCCTGCAAGCACTACTCCTGACACTGCATCTTTTTTCTCAATCAGTGCGCTTCCCCTTGGTGTTGCCGGTTTATAATTCTCAATTTCGATTTCGTAATACTTTGTACCATTGGAATCAGTTTTCAGATTCACATCATCATAGTCTGTAATCACCGTTTCCGCAGATCCTTGTCCATTTCCCGGATTGATATAGGTATAACCGTCCGGTGTCTGGAACTCTACCAGCTTCAGATCATAACCGGTCAGCGTATTCAGATCTTCAAATACCGCATAACCGTCTGCACCGGAGGTTGCCTCACCGATACAGATATTACTGCCGTTCAGATACAGCTTGAAGATCGCACCTGCCAATGGCTGGTTTGTGACAGCATCGATCTTTTTGACACGGATTTCATGCTTTGTAACCGCACCTGCGGAAGAGGAACTGAAGGATACGTTTTTGATCGTATCACTCGTATCTGACACATTCTTTCCGGTTCCGGTAAAGTTTACCGTATTGGCGATCGTCTTTCCGCTCAGCTCTGCTGCCAGACAGTTAAACCGGGTACGGAATTTAAAAACATACTCATCGGAACCGATATTCGGCAGCTGAACCGTGATCTTTCCGTTCATAACAGCAATAACCGCCGAAACTTCCGTCTCCGTTACCTGTGTGTCATTTCCACTCTTTACTTTTGTAACTTTATATAATTTACCACTGACATAATCAAAATAAGAAGGGAGCTGATCGGTAATGACCGGATCAGCCACTGCCGACATATCATAATGTCCTTCATTGATCTTAACGCTCCAGTCTACATACTGGTTACCCGCTTTATAGTCATATACTTTTTCCAGCACACCACCGGTCTCACCGGTCAGTTTTTTCCTGGCATCATCTGTAACCGAAATATCTCCTTCAAAATCCAGCCTGATCTTTGCGTCATTTTCATAGGACCTGGAAGCTGTGGCATCATCAGAGCTTGTCGTCTTCGTTTCATAGCAGATCCAGAAATCTTTCCGGAAAAATCCCTCCTGCACCGGATCCGTCAGAGTAAAGATATATTTCAGGCTCTGGATTCCCGTTGTCGGATTCACTGTGACCGTCGGTGTCACAGATACCGGATTTGCATCATAGTATGGGTTCTGCAGACGCATACTGCCATCCACATATTCCTGTCCGGCCGGCAATACATCCGTAATTTCCGCACCTTTTACCGTCAGCTTCGGATTTGTTACCTGAAGCGTCCATGTGATCGTACCGTCTCCGTTCATCTTACCGTCTTTCGCCAGGATATCCGGCTTTTTGATCTGCTGCCATGTCTGTGCAGTCGAATCAATTGGAGTTGTATTCATATCACTGGTCATGGATGCTTTATTTTCAAATAACGGCCAGCTGCTTGCATCAAATGCAGTCGGATCCTTCACCTTCGTCACGATCGTGATGACCTTTTTTGCATCCAGTTTGTCAAATTTAAAGATAAGCTTACCGTTTTCCGCATCAGAAGAAGCATCCAGTGCCTCGGATGCGCTGACAAATGCCATTTCATGATCCGAACCTGAAACCTTGTTCGTGCCGTTTCCTGCCCGGAATGTATCTGTCACAGTGACATTTTCCAGTGTCTTGCCTTCCTCGTTAACCACGATCTCCCATGTAAAGGTATTGGTGATCTTATTAAAATCCTTAAAACTCTTTTTCAACAGATTGTAGCCCGGTACGGTGGCACTTGTTGTTACATCGTATACGCCACCCTGCAGTTTACCGGTATTTTTGTAGCTGCCCTGCGAAAAATCTGTTACCTTCGTTTTATACTTGATCGTAACGGTGTCTGTATAAGCAGTTCCTGCAGGAATTGCCACTTCAAAGCCACTTTCGCTCTTTCCAGTCGCACTGAGTCCCGCCGGTGTGATCTGGATGGAATCCTCAACAAGCTCCTGTCCGGTTTCCACAATATCCAAATAAGAAGTTCCCTGAATATCCAGATTCTCTGCATTTATAGTTACAGTCCACTCGATCGTACCATCTGCTGCAATGCTGCTTCCCGTCTTTTTCAGCATATCCGGTTTAATGGATACGGTTCCTTTGTTGCTGACACCCTTATCCGTATCATCATCCGGGTTAAATGCCGCCGTATTGTCCACCAGCGCTGTTGTACTGTCATTGATCGTACCACCAAAAATACTCTTATCATAATAGGTACAGAATTTTACCTTTGCATGATAATGGGAGGTAACTCCCGCTACCTTAATATCAATACTGCTGTCTCCGTTTTTCGCTGTCGTTGTAATCGTTCCACCTGTACTGTCTGTCAGCTGGGGATACCCTGGAATCTCCGCATAAGTAAGTCCTGTCGGCAGATTATCCGTGATCACACCATCCAGTGATGTTCTGCCTTCCTGACCGAGCTCTACCGTCCATTCAATATAATTTTGTCCGTTGATATTAACGATCTTGCTGCCATATTTGCTGATGCTGACATCCTTCGGATCCGGTTTTTTATCATCATCCGTTTTATCTGTTGTATTTACCGTGAATTTAAAATCACCTGTAGCAGTTGGAAACGCAATATTCTCTGTCTTTCCCTCTTCCTGCAGGGATTCCGAAAAGCCGCCTTCAAACTGTACATAAAAGTTAACATTGGTATTGGATCCGATCGCATCCGTATCAAACCGGAAGGACAATGTTCCGTCTTTCGCAATATGAACAGTACCAATGGACTTGCCGTTATGATCAGCCAGCTTATGATCTGCCTCTACATCAACGCGGATCGTATCAGGGAGCTTATAAATATAAGCAGTATCCTTATTGACCGCTGTTCCGTTTCCCAGCTTGAAATCCAGTCGCATATTGATATCCGCGTTGTATGGCAGATTAAATGTACCGTTTTCTGTCAATTCTTCTACAACACTACCGCCTTTTCCATCTGAATAGGTCGCCTTCAATGTCAGCTTATCCAGTGTGATCGTTGTATTGTCAAAAATATCTGCACTGCCTGCCTTGTCTGCTTCAATATCCGTTGCCGCATCCACCGCAACCGGTTCGCTTTCCTCTCCTGCATTCCGGTCTTCTGCAGCAGCTGCCGGCTGCTCTGTTGCGCCTGTCACAGTTACAGTCTTCCCCTCTGTAGCATCTGCAGTTGTATCCGTATCTTCCGTCTGCACCATGGCATCCGGCAGCATACTGATATCATTATCCGATACCGCACTTACATTGGACGGTATATTGGAAAACAGCATCATGCCTGCCAACAGAAGTGCCATGACCCGTCTGCCTATTTTTCTCCTCTTTTTCTGTTCTTTGATCTCTGCCTCAGTGAAATATTCATTTCTCTTCATATCCCGCATAACTCCTGTTTTATCCCTGTTTTTTTATTTCTGATCCGGGTCGATATCCGCCTCTCTTTACACGCGGATATAATCCACCCATTATTACTTTACATAATATAATATTTTATAGGTTCTTGCAACATCCTTTCCTTTTGTCCGGCAAATCTTTATCGCATTCTTATCTTTATTTTACGCATTTATAGCTTTGTTTTGTGAATTGTATACAAAAAAAGCGGCAGACATTTTCTATAAGTCCACCGCTCCATTCCGGTTCCATATTTTCTTACTTTTTATAAGCCGCTACTACCATCCGTTCGTCCTCCGAGCCATAGGCACAGGTGGATAACAAAAGCAGCTTATCTTCATTCCCCGGCTGCTCATACCATACCGCATGTTTGCGGATCTGTTTCAGATATGCAGTCAGGCTGTCCGCATCCTTTGGAATCTCCTCATAAGCAAAGTAATCTTCTTTTGTCAGATCGATCTGCAATATAGCAAACACTTCGTATGTGTCAAAGCCTTCGCCCATGTCCAGAAAGATCTCGCTGTGCGCCTGTCTGAACTCCTTGTCCCTATACTGTTTCAGGCTGCCAAACATCGTACCGTCCTTCATATGATGTCCGTGCAACAGCAGTACCGGATCTTCCGTGCTGCAGCTTTCATCTAAAAAGATCGTTCCGTGTGCATTCTTCTCCCCATAAAAATTATGGTTCAGATAATAGCTGTTATTCCGCTGCACAACAGGATATTCGATCTCTGTATCCGGGATATACAGATAAGCCACATAATCTTCGTTTCTCTCCCGGTAGACAGATGCATTGATCTGCGGAAATTCCTGCTCATCCTGATCCTCATCTTTTGCATTCCCCTGATTATTCTCTGCCGCTTCCGTCTGCACCTGTCTGCCAAGCTCACGCAGTTCTTCATCCATGCTTTTTTCCTGCCTGTAATCCCTGTAATAGCGCAATAGGAAAACGGCGCATATTACAAACACGATCAGACAGATGATCCCTATGAAAAGAAGCAGGAAATCCTGCTTCTTTTTGTTATGCTTCATCGATTGCCTTTCCGATGTCATGCCGCATATATTTATTGGCAAATGAAACCCATTCGGTCGCTTCATATGCTTTCTTTCTTGCCTCTTTCAAGTCATTGCCCTTAGCCGTGATGCCAAGTACACGTCCGCCGTTTGTCACGATCCTGCCATCTGCAAGCTTTGTGCCTGCGTGGAAGCAGAAATAATCGTCCTTTCCGTCAAATGCCTCCAGTCCTTCGATCGGAAGTCCCTTTTCGTAAGAAACCGGATACCCATCGGATGCCAGTACCACACAGACCGCTGCATTGTCTTCAAATTCTACCTTGATCTGATCCAGTGTACCGTCGATGCAGGCATTGCATACATCAATGATATCGTTCTTCATACGAGGCAGAACGACCTGTGCTTCCGGATCTCCAAATCTCGCATTGTATTCCAGCACCTTCGGGCCTTTTTCTGTCAGCATCAGACCGAAGAAGATAACGCCCTTGAATTCTCTGCCTTCTGCCTTCATAGCATCTACCGTCTTCTGGAAGATATATTTGTGGCAGAACTCATCCACTTCCTCTGTATAGAACGGGCTCGGGGAGAAGGTTCCCATACCGCCTGTATTTAAGCCCTGATCACCGTCCTTGGCACGCTTGTGATCCTGCGCGCTTGACATGATCTGGATCGTATTACCGTCTACGAAGGAAAGAACAGATACCTCACGTCCTGTCATAAATTCCTCTACTACCATGCGATTGCCGGCAGAACCAAATTTCTTATCCTCCATGATCTCTTTCACACCGTCTATGGCTTCCTGCTTTGTATTACAGATCAGAACACCCTTACCGAGTGCCAGGCCGTCTGCCTTTAAGACGATCGGATACTCAGCCGTCTCCAGATAAGCAAGTGCTGCCTTCGGATCATCGAAGGTTTCGTACGCTGCTGTCGGGATATCGTATTTTTTCATCAGATCCTTGGAGAATGCCTTGCTTCCTTCCAGGATCGCTGCATTTTTACGAGGACCGAATGTGCGGATGCCTGCCTTTTCCATCTCATCCACAAGGCCGCCTACCAGCGGATCATCCATACCGACGATCACAAGATCGATCTCTTTTTCTTTTGCAAATGCAACCAGTTTATCAAACTCCATTGCCCCGATCGCTACACACTCTGCAAGCTGTGCGATTCCTGCATTGCCCGGTGCACAATAGATCTTATCCACTTTATCACTTTTTGCGACGCTTGCTGCGATCGCATGCTCTCTGCCGCCGCTTCCAACAATCAAAACTTTCATTGCTGCCTCCCATTATTTTATAAACACTTTTCCGTCCTGTATCTGTACTCTGCCGTTTGCGATCCAGTCGATCGCCTGTGGCAGAAGCTGCCATTCCGCTTCTTCCATGACACGCTGCTGCAATACTTTCGGCGTATCATCCTGCTTTACACAGACCGCCTTCTGACAGATGATCGGACCTGTATCCGTCCCTTCATCCACAAAATGCACGGTCGCACCCGTCACCTTGACACCACGCGCAAGCACGCCTTCATGCACCTTCAGCCCATAATAGCCTTTGCCGCAAAAAGAAGGGATCAGAGACGGATGGATATTGATGATCCTGCCCCGGTAAGCCTGCACCATTTCAGCCGGGATATTTACAAGGAATCCCGCTAAAACGATCAAATCCGGCTTCAGCTCATCCACGCCCTGCAGCAGTGCCCGGTTAAATGCTTCTCTTGTTTCATACTCCTTTGGAGAAATGCAGACAGCCGGTACATTTTTTGCTTTTGCACGCTCCAGCGCATAAGCACCTGCATTATTACTGATCACACCCGCAATACGTGTGTTGGTGATCTTACCGCTTTCCACTGCATCTAAGATTGCCTGCAGGTTCGTACCGCCGCCCGATACACAGACTACTACGTTTAACATAAGGTAACTCCTTTTTCTCCCGCTTCGATCTGACCGATGATATATGGTGTATCGCCGGCTTCTTTCATTGCTGCCATTGTTTTCTCCACATCAGCAGGATCTACCGCAACAACCATACCGATACCCATGTTGTAGGTGTTGTACATCATCTGTTCCTCAATATCGCCTGTTTTCTGCATAAGTTTGAAAATAGCCGGTACTTCGTAGCTGTCTTTCTTGACAACCGCACGTACGCCGTCCGGAAGCATTCTCGGAATATTTTCATAGAAACCGCCGCCTGTGATGTGGCTGCAGCCTTTTACCTTAACACCGGCATTTTTTACCGCTTTCAGTGCTTTTACATAAATTCTGGTCGGTGCCAAAAGGGCTTCGCCAAGTGTCTTGCCCAGTTCATCATAATATGTATCAAGGCTTTCCTTTGTCATTTCAAATACTTTACGGACTAAAGAGAATCCGTTGCTATGTACACCTGAGCTTGCCATACCGATCAGAACGTCACCCGGCTTCATATCAGATCCGTTGATCAGATCCTTTTTATCCACTACGCCGACAGCAAATCCTGCCAGATCGTATTCATCCTCTTCCATCAGTCCCGGATGCTCTGCTGTCTCACCGCCTACCAGTGCACATTCAGACTGGATACAGCCTTCTGCCACACCTTTAACGATCGTAGCGATCTTTTCCGGATAATTTTTACCACATGCAATATAATCAAGGAAAAACAAAGGCTCTCCACCGGAGCATGCAATATCATTTACACACATAGCCACCGCATCAATACCGATCGTATCATGCTTGTCCATCACGAATGCCAGCTTTACTTTTGTTCCGCAGCCGTCTGTTCCGGAAAGAAGGATCGGCTCCTCCATGTTTTTGATGGCACTTAAGTCAAACGCACCTGCAAATCCGCCGATGCCGCCAAGCACTTCCGGTCTCATAGTAGCCTGTACATGCTTTTTCATCAGCTCCACTGATCTGTAACCGGCTTCGATGTCTACTCCTGCTTTCTTGTAATCCATTTTTGTTCTCCTCTTTATTTATTGTAATTTTTATATCCTACTTCCTGTAAATGGGCATCCTTCTTCTGTACAGATTCCTTTAAGCTCTGGGAATATGCTTTCAGTCTGTCAAGAAGTGCTGCATCACTTGTTGCCAGAATCTTTGCTGCGAGAAGTCCCGCATTGGCCCCGCCGTTGATCGCAACAGTCGCAACCGGAATACCGGATGGCATCTGCACAATGGAATACAGGGAATCTCTGCCTCCAAGACTTGTTGTATGCATCGGGATACCGATGACAGGCATCGGAAAGATTGCCGCACACATACCCGGCAGATGTGCTGCCATACCTGCGCCCGCGATGATCACCTTGAATCCCTTTGCCTCTGCTCCTTTGGCATACTCAAAAAATACGTCCGGTTCTCTATGGGCGGAAATGATCGTCATTTCATATGAAATACCAAGTTCCTCTAGAATATCTGCTGCTTTACTCATAATAGGCATATCTGAATCAGAGCCCATTACAATTCCTACCTGTGCCATGCTGCATCCTCCATTCATCTTTACTATTACATCATTTAACACTCTCATATTGCTTTATTGCAATCATATAATATTTTAAAAGGTTCTTTCTCTATCGTCAATACGAAATGTCACATTCCTTCGAGCGGCTTGTTCAGCTCTTCCGTGCCCGGCAGTACAAATCTGCCGTCTTTGATGATCCATTTCTCCTCGCCGTCTGCTGTGACACCGTAGAGCGCACCCAGCTCATCATATGGAATCGTGATATCCGTATGGCACTGGAAATATGCCTTGTCCATATCTTCTTTACGCAAAACAGAAATCTCATTGTCTCTGGCAATGATCTCTTTTCCGTCAGGATTATAGACAGCTACATCCTCTGCATGGGAATAACAGGTATCTCCGAATGCAAAATGCGGCCCTGTCTTTTCTGCAATCAGGATCGGCAGTCTGTCTTCGATCTCATACATCCGTCCCATGCGGTAAGCGGTCGTATTCGTACCGATCGCAAATTCTCCCATCGGAAGTGTTTCGTGATGATATAAAATGTTGTCTTTAATTAACTTTTTGCCCTCTGACGGATCTGCAAAGTTAGCACAGTCGTACTCTGTTACCCTGCCATCCTTCACATGGATCTCAAGTTCTGTATATTCCAGCTCATTCAGATAAACACGGCTGACATACAACGTGCCTTCCGTTCCTGCCAGCTTCGGAGAAGTAAATACCTCGCCCACCGGAATATTGACATCTGCCACGCAGTTTTCAAACTTTGTCTGCTTTGCCGGATCCGCCAGATCAGTTAACATCACTTTCAAATCTGTCTTGTTTCCGTTTGTCCCTATGATCCGGGCATACTCACACGTATCCAGCACATCGATCATCTTCTGCTGCAAATCCTCGTACGTCTGATAATCCAGCGTATTCAGGCGGATCGTTTCATCCATGATCGCCGGATACTCCTCCCCGATCTCAGGGATCGGATAGGCAATGATCGTAAAACTTCTTTCTTCTCCCGGGATATAACTGTTGATGATCTGACCGAGCTGTCCGTAATACCAGGTTGAAAGCTCCTGCTGCTTTTTACTGAGCTGACATGCCTCTTTCTGCAAAACAGGGGTAAACGGTGTTTCCCCGAATACCTCGATCCAGGCAGGCCCCGCATGCACAGCGGAAAGCTCCTTCTTTTGCTCGTATGCTTCCTTCTGTACCTCCAGACGACGGCTTACAAACTTTTTATCCATAAAAAGTGCCTCATCCTCCCGATGATCGTATTCATACTGCTTGTTCGGACTTTCGGAATAATAGCCGCCGACCGATGTTCCTCTCTTGGTAAAGATGCTGTGTGATGTCCGCATCATTGTCACATCAAGTCCCATTTTCTTAAAGTTGTCTATAGCTAATTTTACAACCTGTTCAAAGCCGATCGGATACACGATCTGCGCAACCTTCTTTTTAGACAGATCCTTATTGCCCTTGATAAAGCCGATCCGATACCCTTCTGTATAAGTATCTGCCATCAGCTGCAGTTTTTCCGGCTCCATATTGTTTAAATAAGCTGCTGTCAGCCTCTGGTTATCCGTGATATATTCACCATATCTATACAGATACCGCTCATCCGACAGATCCGATTCCATGATAATACGATATGCAAAATCTGATGCCGGATCCACCTTTTCGCTGACACGCTTTACGGTTTCCTCCTCCATATAATCGTAGACGAAAAAGTACACGATCTCTTTCAGCTGCTGCACCGCCGGCTCACGATCCTGATCCGCATAGCTGTATACAAAGCTGCTGTAAACTTCCAGAAAGAACTCCATATGGATCACAAGTTCATCCAGATTCTGTTCATAAATTTCCGGGATCACAGAACGCATCTGCGTATAAACGAAAGACAGGATCTGTCCATAGTCATCTCCCAGCATGGAAACCGCGTAAACCGGATTCGCATAGCTTTCCTCATACAGCTCCGGCAGTACATCGGCAAACAACACTTCATTTGCACTGCGCAGTTCTTCCGTAGTTTTTTCAAAGTAACTGCCTGCCTTGATATCTTCATAAATCTGGCTCATCTCCAAAAGGAAAAAAGCCACCCGTCTAAAATAAGAACAGTATGGCTCCTTTACAGTTTCTTCCTTATGAATTTCAGTCAGTCTTTCCTTTGCAAGTTCATATCTTTCTTCCATCATAATCCAAACACTCCCGCATACAAAATAAATCCTGTAGCACAGACTCCGATTCCGTTTAATAGAATACCCAGATCCGGGAAGAAATAAAACTTATCCTTCTCCATTCTGGATAAAATACCGAATACCAGTCCTGCGATTGAAAAAAGCATGGCTACTAAAACAACCGTGCCAAGCCTCGCACTCGCCCGTCCGCCAATCCGGAACGAAGAAAATACTGCCAGCCCGATCGAGACATCTGACAGTATTCCAAGTACGGTTGACATAATACCACGTTCTGACTGACTTTTATTCGTAAACATAAAATTCTTTTTATGACCTTTACGCATAACGTCCCCTTTAGAACATGATCTTTGATTTACCGGCAAGCAGCTTTGCACCGGATATGATGAGTAATACGCCGCCTGCGATTCCCACCACGATAGAGATCACACCGAATACAATATTTAAAGCACCGCTTCCTGCCATTGTTTTATAGATTTTTTCTTCCATATGATTTCCTTTCCGACTATAACTGTCTATGCCCGTGCACCATACTGCTCATAATATGCATCGATTGCTGACTTGATCCGGTCATCAATCACCACTCTGCCACCACATTCTTTATTGTACAGATGCTCTGTTACCTCTGCCATGGATACGATCGCATTTGCTTCGATGCCATATAATTCTTTAATTTCATCAAGTGCTGACTTCTCGCCGCCTTTTCCGACTTCCATACGATTTAAGGATACCATCAGACCGATGACCTCTACATCTGCCTGTGCCTTCAGTATCGGGAAAGTTTCTTCAATGGATTTGCCGCTTGTCGTCACATCCTCGATGATCACTACCTTATCTCCGTCCTTCAGCTTGCTGCCAAGCAGGATTCCTGTATCGCCATGATCCTTGACTTCCTTTCTGTTGGAACAGTAACGGATATCTTTTCCATATAACTTGCTGATCGCGATCGTGGTCGCAACAGTCAGCGGAATGCCCTTATAAGCAGGCCCAAACAGGACATCAAAATCCAGTCCGTACGTATCATGGATTGCCTTTGCGTAATACTCGCCGAGCTTCATCAGCTGTGAACCTGTCACATAAGCACCCGCATTCATGAAAAATGGGGATTTTCTGCCGCTCTTTAATGTAAACTCGCCAAATTTCAAAACATCACTTGCTACCATAAATTCGATAAATTCCTGTTTATACTGTTCCACTTTGCTGTGTCCTCCTTATTGTAAGCCGTTTCGGCGTTTGTATCGTTCTTGCATATGAAGTAAGTATACCATTACCTACTTTTCTTTTCAACCAACAAATCGCAGGCTTCATTATATATCAGATCTGTCTCTTTTTATCAGGTATATGATTTCTTATGTTATACTGCTGTTTGTGTGATCGAAAAGAAAGCAGGATGTGATTTTCCGAGTTATGCCCTCTAGTATTACGAAAGAGGGGTGATGCCAATGAACACATTAGAAGTGCTTACACTTTTATTAGTTGTTTTTGCGGCTCTGTCTTACATAGATAATCATAACGACAAAAAGAAATAGCATCCCCAACCCTCGCAAAGTTTAGGATGCTATTCTTATTAGTTTTCTCAACTGAGGGCAAATCGGAGTCATATCCGATTCACTTTCTAAGTAGATTATACACTAGGGCACTTGATTATTCAAGCGCCCTTTTTATTCTCGTATTTCACGCATTCCCAATGTCAGTCCAGGATCTTTCCGTCAATGGAGATCGTCACAACCTGCCAGGGGATCATTTTACCGCAGTCCTGCAGTGCTTTCTTTGCCGCCATTTCCAGACCGCCGCAGCATGGCACTTCCATGCGGAGCACCGTTACGGAGCGGATATCATTCTGCTTCAAAATCTCCGTCAATTTCTCACTGTAATTGACACCATCCAGCTTCGGACAGCCGATCAGCGTCACTCTGCCTGCCACAAATTCACTATGGAATTTTGCATATGCATAAGCTGTACAATCTGCTGCAATAAGCAGCTTTGCGCCTTCAAAATACGGACTCTGCACAGGTGCCAGCCTGATCTGTACCGGCCAGTTGAGCAATCTGTCCTTTTCCTGCTTTGCTTTGAGTACCGCAGCTTCATCATAAGCCGGTGCTTCTCTTTCCTCGAATGTGATCGCACCGGTCGGGCAGCCCGGCAGACAATCTCCGAAGCCGTCGCAGAAATGCTCTCTTGTCAGCTTAGCCTTTCCGTCTATGATCTCTATCGCGCCTTCATGACAAGCGGTTGCACAGATCCCGCAGCCATTACATTTTTCCTCATCAATATGAATGATCTTTCTAACCATTTGTGGTTCCTCCTTGACTTTTCTGTCGTCATTGTACTAAACTTATTGCAATAATTATGTTGGATTTCCAACAAAAGGAGCTGCTATGTCAAAAAATTTAGCATCTTATGAAACTCTCTTACAGAAAAATCCGTTATTTCAGGGAATTCCACAGGCAAAACTGCCCTGTGTTCTCGAAAAACTGAAAGCACACACCAGATATTATAAAAAAGAAGAAACGATCCGCCACTGCGGTAGTGCTGTCAACTTTATCGGTATTGTGCTTGAGGGCGATATCCACATCCTGCAGGATGATTATTACGGCAATCGGAGTATTACTGCTTCCGTTTCCACCGGTGCTCTTTTTGCTGAGGCTTTTGCCTGTGCAGACATCACAGAGCTTCCTGCCACGATCGTCGCCGCCACAGACTGCCATATCTTAACCATCAGCAGTTATGCCCTGTTGCACGCCACAGATGAAAGCTGGACTTATCACACTGTCCTGATCCGGAATCTGCTTGGCATCGTCGCACGTAAAAATATGTATCTGAACCGGAAGCTGAAATATACTTCCCATAAAACAACGGCAGAAAAACTGCTTGCTTATCTGAATGATCAGGCAAAAGAAAAAGGAACAAATGCCTTCTATATTCCGTTTAACCGACAGCAGCTTGCCGATTATCTCGGCGTAGAAAGAAGCGCCATGTCTGCAGAGATCAGCAGGCTCGCTTCTCTCGGTCTCCTTGAAACACGGCGCAGTTATTTTAAATTATTAAAACCGTAATTCGGTGTTGCTGTCCGTGATGAATCAGCACTTCCCCCGGTCGTTTCCAAATGCTTTTCCTTTATCCGTGACTACCATTTTCCGGCTGTTACAGATACCTTTTCGGCTTAAACTGCCTTTTTGTCTGGCTTTGTAAATTTTCTATCGCATTCTCATAACCGCTCCCAGCACGATGAAAAGCCCCATACACAAGAACAGAATCGTATCCGGTCTTACTTTTCTCAGAAAAATACAGGTTTGTGGATGCTTGGAATTGATGTAGATCGGATGGATATTGCCATGTTCCATATTTTCCGTCAGCTTTTTATATGGCACATTTTGTGCCAGTTGACTTTGAAAACTAACGCCCTGATAAGTATAAGTAAAAACAGGTACATCTACCTTTCGTATGCCATATCTGCCGCCGCCATAATAAGTCCTGTATCCCGTATGCTCTGCCTCTATCTGCTCTGTACACAGAATCAGGATACACAGATCCCTTACGCCTAACAAAAACACACCGATACCAATTACAATAAATAATACATGCTCCACGGCTTTCTCCTCTTATCCATCCGGTAATCCGATCAAATTTGTTCTTTTCTTTTTCTTATTATAGCTTATATTCATAGGAGACACAATTCTTTCACATACTAAACCAATAAAATGAAAGGAGTTTTCTATGGAATCTGTATTTACGATCGAGCAACTACGTCCCATTCGGGATGGCTTTACCATATCCAGAGATACAAAACTGGGCAATACCACAAAAGTTACCCCTTTCTCACTCGGAAAGGATACGTCCATCAGCCAGGAAAGCTATGACCGTATGACCATGTACATTGGTGCGGCGGGTCAGGGCACTTTCCTGATCGGAGAAGATGCAGCACAGAAACTGCTTTTACCTGATACGGTGCTGATCGTTCCCGGCAGAACATTATGCGGAATGGAAACAGACGCCGGCATGGTTTACACAGTGATCATATTGGAAAACAACACAGAAAAGGAGATTATTATGAACCCAAACGCGAAAACAAACGAAGTATTTGAACTGAAGAATCTGATCGACTATGAAGAAGGCAGCATTGCCAACATGGATGTTGTCAGCAATCCTACCATGAAATATGTTCTTATGGCATTTGATGAAGGAACCGGTCTGACGCCACACCGTGCACCGGGCAATGCGATCGTATTTGCACTCGAAGGCAAGGCTACGATCGGCTATGAAGGAAAGGACTATGAACTTTCCGCCGGAGAATGCTTCCACTTTGAAAAGAACGGTCTGCACTCTGTCACAGCAAACGGCAGATTTAAAATGGCATTATTACTTGTTCTTGCATAAGCAATCATATCTCCGTTTGAAGAGATCGTGATATGGCAGGTG